>Ga0315556_1000006_pt1 | contig 90452 bp, 96 predicted proteins | sample SalMarSW160310MG_FD_202112 | JGI IMG/M metagenome (GOLD analysis project Ga0315556, IMG submission 202112) | Salt marsh sediment microbial communities from the Plum Island Ecosystem LTER, Massachusetts, United States - Salt Marsh Sediment SW1603-10 ...
CCGACCGCGACCTTGCCCTCGGTGGGCGGGATGAAGCCCGTGATCATGCGCATGGTGGTCGACTTGCCGGCGCCGTTCGGCCCCAGGAAGCCGAGCACCTCGCCGCGCTCGACGTTGAACGAAACCCCGTCCACCGCGCGCTTCGGGCCGAACGATTTCACCAGATTTTCGATTTGGATCATGGGCTGTGAGGCTTGCGCTGCGGCTTCAAGGGGCCGCATTATCGCTGAATTCGCCGCGCAGGCCAGAGGATCGGGGGCGAGCCTTAACCCAGGCTTAAAGCTGGCCCCGGATATGGGGCGGCGGTAAAATCGCTGCGTTCCACTCCCCGCATCATCTCAACACCGAGGATCCGTATGGACAAGGCATTGCTATCCAAGACCGCGGCCGCGATGGTCGCGAAGGGCAGGGGCATCCTCGCCGCCGACGAATCGAGCGGCACCTGCGAAAAGCGCTTCAAGTCTGTCGGCGTCGAAAGCACCGAGGAGAACCGGCGCGCCTACCGCGGCCTGCTGTTCACCACGCCGGGCGTCGAGCAGTACGTCTCGGGCGTGATCCTGTTCGACGAAACCACCCGCCAGAAGACCAGCGACGGCGTGGCGTTTCCCCAGTTCCTGGCCGGCAAGGGGATCATCCCCGGCATCAAAGTCGACAAGGGCGCCAAGGAGCTTGCGCTGTGTCCCGGCGAGAAGGTCACCGAAGGGCTCGACGGCCTGCGCGAGCGGCTGGCCGAGTACTTCAAGCTCGGCGCGCGCTTCGCCAAGTGGCGCGCGGTAATCACCATCGGCGACGGCATCCCGACGCACACCTGCCTGTACGCCAACGCGCACGCGCTGGCGCGCTACGCCGCGCTGTGCCAGGAGGCCTCGATCGTGCCGATCATCGAGCCCGAGGTGCTGCTCGACGGCGACCACACGATCGAACGCTGCGAGGAAGTGACCGAAGCGACGCTGCGCGCGACCTACGCCGCGCTCGCGGCGCACAACGTTTCGTTCGAGCACACCATCCTCAAGGCCAGCATGGTGCTCTCGGGCAAGACCTGCGCGCGCCAGGCCGGCGTCGATGAAGTCGCCGAGCGCACCGTCCGGGTTCTCAAGCGAACGGTGCCGGCAGCGCAGCCGGGCGTGGTGTTCCTCTCCGGCGGTCAGTCGGACCTCGACGCCACCGCCCACCTGAACGCGATGGCGGCGATGAAGGGGCTGCCCTGGCCGCTCACGTTCTCGTACTCGCGCGCGCTGCAGAATCCCGCGCTCAAGACCTGGCGCGGCAGCCTGCAGAACGTCGCCGCGGCGCAGAAGGCGTTCCATCACCGCGCGCACATGAACGGACTTGCCTGCCAGGGCAAGTGGAAGCCGGAGCTCGAGAAGCAGGCCGCATGAGCGCCGCCCTGTTCGAGTCCGGCATCGCGAGCCTGCCGCGCATCGGTCGCGGCAAGGTGCGCGACATCTACGCGCTCGGCGACGACAAGCTGCTGATCGTCGTCAGCGACCGGCTGTCCGCGTTCGACGTCGTGCTGGCCGACCCGATCCCCGACAAGGGCGCGGTGCTGACCCAGATGTCGAACTTCTGGTTCGAGAAGCTGGCGCACGTGGTGCCCAACCACCTGACCGGAATCGATCCCGAGTCGGTGGTCGCCGACGAGGCCGAAAAGGCCCAGCTGCGCGCCCGCTCGGTGGTGGTGAAGAAGCTGAAACCGCTGCCGATCGAGGCGGTGGTGCGCGGCTACCTCATCGGCTCGGGCTGGAAGGACTACCAGAAGAGCGGCAAGGTGTGCGGCATCGAGCTGCCGAAGGGGCTGGAACAGGCGCAGAAACTGCCCGAGCCGATCTTCACTCCGGCGACCAAGGCGGCCGAGGGGCACGACGAGAACATCTCGTTCGACGAAGTCGTCAAGCTGATCGGGCGGCCGCTGGCGGAGAAGGTGCGCGAGGTGGCGATCCGGCTCTACACCGAGGCTGCCGATTACGCGGCCGGCAAGGGCATCATCATCGCCGACACCAAGTTCGAGTTCGGCACCGACGCGCAGGGCAGGCTGGTGCTGATCGACGAGGCGCTGACCGCGGACTCGTCGCGCTTCTGGCCCGCGGACTCCTACCGGGTCGGCATCAGCCCGCCTTCGTTCGACAAGCAATACGTGCGCGACTACCTCGAGACGCTCGACTGGGACAAGACGCCGCCGGCGCCGAAGCTTCCGGCCGAGGTGATCGCGAAAACGTCGGAGAAATATCGCGAGGCGCTCGAGCGGCTCACCGGGAGAAAGCTCGCATGATCGGAATCGTAATGGGGTCGACGTCGGACTGGGAAACCATGAAGGCGGCGGCCAAGATGCTCGAAGACTTCGGCGTGCCCTACGAGGCCAAGGCGATGTCCGCGCATCGCACGCCGCACGCGGTCGCCGAATGGGCCGGCGGCGCCGCCAAGCGCGGCGCGAAGGCGATCATCGCCGCTGCAGGCGGCGCGGCGCACCTGGCGGGCGTGGTTGCCGCGCACACCACGCTCCCCGTGCTCGGTGTGCCGATGCCTTCCAAGCACCTGCAGGGGCTCGATTCGCTGCTGTCGACGGTGCAGATGCCCAAGGGTATCCCGGTGGCGACCTTCGCCATCGGCGAAGCCGGCGCGGCGAACGCCGCGCTGTTTGCCGTGGCGTTGCTCGCGCTCTCGGACGAGGGCATGGCCAAGAAGCTCGAGGATTTCCGCCGCAAGCAGACCGAGGCGGTTCTCAAGGCTCCGCCGCTCAAGCTGTGAGCGCCGACGTCCGGCGCGCGGCGAAAATCCTGCGCGCCGGAGGGTTGGTCGCCTTCCCCACCGAGACGGTGTACGGGCTTGGCGCGGACGCTTCGAGCGAAGCCGCGCTGAAGAAGCTCTACGCGGTCAAGGGCCGGCCGGCGGGCCACCCGGTGATTGTTCACTTCGCGAGCGCCGATGAAGCCTTTGCCTGGGCGCGTGAGGTGCCCGAGGCAGCGCGCCGGCTCGCCGCGCGCTTCTGGCCCGGCCCGCTCACCTTGATCCTCAAGCGTTCGGCGAGAGCGGGCGATTTCGTCACCGGCGGCCAGGACACCGTGGGCCTGCGCGTGCCGTCGCATCCGGTGGCGCAGGCGCTCCTGCGCGAGTTCGGCAGCGGCGTCGCCGCGCCCTCGGCGAACCGTTTTGGCCGCGTCTCGCCGACCCGCGCGGCGCACGTGCGGGAAGACCTCGGCGAGGACGTCGATCTGGTGCTCGAAGGCGGGGACAGCGAAGTCGGGATCGAGTCGACCATCGTCGACCTCTCGCGCGGGCGCACGGTGCTGCTGCGGCACGGGGCGATCACGCCCGCGATGCTCGAACAGGCGCTCGGCGCTGCGGTCGCGGCGGCCGACGCAGGCGCACCGCGCGCCTCGGGCACGCTCGAGCGGCACTACGCGCCGAAGACCCCGCTCCGCCTGGTTGCCTCGCACGCGCTCGATGCGGAGATATCGCGCGCCGGAGGCGGCACCGCGGTGCTCGCATTTTCGCGTCCCGACGAGCGCGCCGCGCGCTGGCTGCGCATGCCGCGCGACCCGCAGGGCTACGCGCACCGGCTCTACGCGGTGTTGCGCGAGCTCGACGCGGCCGGCTGCGCGCTGATTCTGGTCGAGGAGCCGCCGCAGGATGCGGCGTGGTCGGCGGTGCGGGACCGTCTCAGGCGGGCGGCTACGCCGGCCTGACGCTTGCCGCTCAGTGCGACATCAGCACCGGGACGGTCATCGATTCGAGCAGGGTGCGGGTCACGCCGCCGAGGATCAGCTCGGACATGCGGGAGTGGCCGTACGCTCCCATCACGATCAGGTCCGAATCGAGGTCCGCGGCGCGCGACAGCAGCTGGTTGCCGACGTCAACGTCGTCGGCCTGAAACTGGGATACCGTGACCTTTACGCCATGGCGGGACAGGTACAGGCCGATGTCGGCGCCGGGCACGTCGCCGTGCATGCCGCCCTTGCGGCCGGCGTTGAAGGCGGCGACCTGAACCTGCTTGGCGCCCTGCAGCAGGGGCAGCGCGTCGGTCACGGCGCGGGTGGCTTCCTGGCTCGCGTTCCAGGCGATCAGCACCTTGTTGCCCACCGGGCGTTTGTCGCGCGCGTACGGCACCACCAGCATCGGGCGTCCCGCGCCGAGCAGCAGGTGCTGCTCGAAGTCCCGCGTTATGCCGCTGGTGCCGCTGCCGTCGTCCTGGCCGATCACCACCAGGTCGGCGTAGCGCGCATGAAGCGTCACCACGTCGAGCGCGTCGGCGGTCGAGCTGCGCCATTCGCATTTCGAGCAGTTGGCGCGCTTCACCGCCGCGTCCCAGGCCTTGCGCCCTTCCTGCGCGGCCGCGGCACGCGCCTTTGCCTGCGCCTTCTCGAAAATGTCTCCGGCCTCGGCGATCGCCCAGCTGGGGATCTGCGTCACGCTCAGCGCGTGCAGGCCCACCAGGTGGGCGTCGAACTTCTGCGCCAGCGAGAACGCGATGTCGAGGCGTGAATCGATGGTCTTGCTCGCGTCCAAGTGGACCAGGATTGTTTTGTAGGCCATACGGTTACCCCGCTTTCTTCGGTGTCTGCAGCGATCTTGAACCGCCTCTGCGCGGATATGTTGACGTGGGTCAAACGTCTAGAATGATCACCATGCGCGTCGTTTCCGTCCTTCTCGCCGTAGCGCTGTCTGCCGGCTGCGCCTCCCAAACCCGCGTCGCGGTCGGCGAAGGCGGCGCGGGCGGCGTCCGCCTGGGCATCGGCGTGCAGAGCGGCTCAGCCGTCGGCGCCATCGTCGCCATCGGCGTTCTCGGCGCGATGTACGGCTCGACCGACGAGCCGCGCCGCGAGCCCGGATTGCTCGCAAACCGCACTGTGCGCGAGCAGGACTGCACCAAGCCGCTCGAAGACCCGAGCGCCAATCTGCGCTGCCGTTAACCCGCTGTTTCGACGCCGAGCCTTGACGCGCCCGCTGGCTGCTTTAGCATGGGGGTTTAATTAAGTAACCACATAATTCAAATTGTCGGCACGTCTTGCTCCCGTCGCGCGCAGCCGCTCGGGCCGTCCGCCGGGCAAGGATTCCGAGCGCTCGCGCGGGCTCATCCTGCAGGCCGCGGCAGAGGAATTCGCGCGCTCGGGGCTGGGCGGAGCACGCGTCGATCGCATCGCCGCCGAGGCCGGCGTCAACGTGCGCATGCTGTATTACTACTTCCGCAGCAAGGACGACCTCTTTCTCGCGGTGCTCGAGCGCGCCTATAAAACCATCCGCGACGCCGAGCTGGGGCTGGAGCTCGATCAGGTCGAACCTGAGGAAGCGGTGCGCCGGCTCGTACAGTTCACGTGGCAGTTCCATTTCCGCCATCCCGAGTTCATTACGCTGCTGAACAGCGAGAACCTGCACCAGGGACGCCACCTCGCCCGCTCGAAGCGGGCGGCCGAGCTGCAGTCGCCGCTGCTCGAGATGATCGGCAGGCTGCTCGAGCGGGGCGCGCGCGCGGGGATCTTCCGCCAGGGCGTCGATCCCATGCAGCTGTACATCACGATCGCCGCGCTGGGCTACTTCTATATTTCCAACCGCTACACGCTCGGCGCGATCTTCAGCCGCGACATGACGACCAGCGAGAGCTGTGACCAGCGCCTTGCGCACATGATCGAAGTCGTGCTGGGCTACCTGCGCCCGCCCGGACAACGTGAAGCGGGCCGCAGCAAATGAGCGCAGCGACCGATCGCGGCCTGCCCGCGCGCTTCGCCGATCCGGCGCAGCTGGAGGACTTCATGACCGAGCCGAGCGCCGCGCTGAAGGCGGATCTGGAGCGCGTCGACGGCGACCTGATGGTGCTCGGGGTCGGCGGCAAGATGGGGCCGACGCTGGCGCGGCTGGCCAAACGCGCCGCGCCGGGCAAGCGCGTCATCGGCGTGGCGCGATTCTCGGAACCGGGGCTGCGCGAGAAGCTGGAGGGACAGGATATCGAATGCATCGCCTGCGACCTGCTCGAGCGCGCGGCGCTCGAGCGCCTGCCCAAGGCCAGGAACATCGTATTCATGGCAGGGCACAAGTTCGGCGCGGCGGGCAACGCGTCGTTCACCTGGGCGATGAACGTCGGCGTGCCTTTCATGACGGCCGAGACGTTCAGGGAGGCGCGCATCGTCGCGTTCTCGACCGCATGCGTGTATCCCTACGCCGAGGTGGACGGGCGCGGGGCGGACGAGTCCACGCCGACGCTGCCGCCGCCGGGGGACTACGCTACCTCCTGCGTCGGGCGCGAGCGCGCGTTCGAGTACGGTTCGCGCAAGTACGGCACGCCGGGCCGGCTGCTGCGCCTGGAATACGCGATCGACATGCGCTACGGGGTGCTCTACGACGTGGCCTCGAGCGTCCTCGCGGGGCGCGCGATCGATCTCGCGATGGGCCACGTCAACGTAATCTGGCAGGGAGATGCCAACGAGCAGGCGCTGCGGCTGCTGGCGCACTGCACCACCCCGACCGCGCCGCTGAACGTCACCGGCCCCGAGACGGTAAGCGTGCGCTGGCTGGCGGGCGAGTTCGGCAAGCGGCTGGGGCGCGAACCCGCGTTCGAGGGCCGCGAGGCGCCTACCGCGTGGCTGCTCGATACGCGTGCGGCGCAGCGCCTGTTCGGGCGGCCGCGCGTTCCGCTCGAGGCGATGATCGACTGGGTCGCCGATTGGGTCGCGCGCGGCATGCCCGCGCTCGGCAAGGCAACGCATTTCTCCACCCGCGATGGAACGTATTGAACCGCTCACGCCGTCCGACCTCGAGCGGGCCGATGCGCTCGTTGCCGAGGCGGGCTGGAACCAGGACGCCGCCGACTGGCGCATTTTCCTCCAGCTCGGCAGCGGGCTCGCGGCGCGCGCGGCCGACGGCACGCTCGCGGGCACCGCGGCGGTGCTGCCTTATGCCGGCGGCTTCGGCTGGATCAGCATGGTGCTGGTGGCGAGACCGTTCCGGCGCCGCGGCATCGCCACCCGGCTGCTGCAGCGCTGCATCGAAAAGATGCAGGCCTCCGGGGTGGTGCCGGTGCTGGACGCGACGCCCGCCGGACGCGAGGTGTACAAGCCGCTCGGTTTCCGCGACGGCTGGCCGATCACGCGCTGGCGGCGCAGCGGCGCGGCGCCGGCGGCGCAGGCATCCGCGCAGTCACCCCGGGTTCGAGCGCTGCACGAGCGCGACTGGCCCGCGCTGCGCGCGCTCGATGCGCGCGCCTTCGGCTGCGATCGCAGCGCGCTGCTCGAGCGGCTGCGCGCCCGTTCGGCCGGCTTCGCCTGCGTGTGCGAGACCGACGGCAGCCTGCGCGGCTTCCTGCTCGGGCGCGACGGCCGCGTCGCCACTCAGCTCGGGCCGATCGTGGCCGAGGACGAAGCGGCGGCGGTGGCGCTCGCCGCCTGGGCGAATGCGCGCCTCGCGCCGCCGGTCATCGTCGACGCGCTCGATCGCCACCGCGGGCTGGCCGGCTGGCTGGCGGCGAACGGCTTCGCCAAGGAGCGGCCCTATATGCGCATGACCCTGGGCCGCGACGAACCCTTCGGCGACGCGCGCCGCACGATGGCCATCGCGGGCCCGGAACTGGGCTAGGAGGCGAAAGACCGATGCACTGGAGCAAGCTGCCCGCGGACGTCATGGCGCTGCTGCGAAGCGGCACGGTGATACCGGCCCACCCGCTGGCGCTCGACACCGGGCGAAAACTCGACCCGCGGCGCCAGCGCGCGCTGGCGCGCTACTACATCGACGCCGGCGCGGGCGGCCTCGCCGTGGGCGTGCATGCGACCCAATTCGCCATACGCGAGGCGGGACTGTACCAACCGGTGCTGCGCATCGCCATGGAGGAGGCGAAGTCGTGGACGGAACGCCCGCTGGTGATGATCGCGGGGCTCGCCGGGCGGACCGCCCAGGCGAAAGACGAGGCGGCGCTGGCCCGCGGACTCGGCTATTGCGCGGGACTGCTCTCGCTGGTGGCGCTCGGCGGCGCCTCGGAGGACGAGACGATCGCGCACTGCGCGGCGGTGGCGCAGGAGATCCCGCTGGTGGGCTTCTACCTGCAGAAGGCCGTGGGCGGGCCCGAACTCGGGGCCGGGTTCTGGCGCCGCTTCGCGGCCATCGACAACGTCGTGGCGATCAAGATCGCGCCCTTCAACCGCTACCGAACGCTCGACGTGCTGCGCGGCGTTGCCGAGGCGCGCGCGGAGGACCGCGTGGCGCTGTACACCGGCAACGACGACCACATCATCCCGGATCTCGCGACGCCCTTTCGCCTGAGGCGGGATGGCGAGGACATCACCTTGCGCATCCGGGGCGGGCTGCTCGGGCACTGGAGCGTCTGGACCCGGCGCGCGGTGGAGCTGTTCGCGCGCATCCGGCAGGCGGTCGACGGCGGCACCGTCGATGCCGATCTTCTGAGCCTCGATGCGCGCGTCACCGACTCGAACGGCGCGTTCTTCGATGTCGCGCACGATTTCGCGGGCTGCATTCCGGGCTGCCACGAGGTGCTGCGCCGCCAGGGCTTGCTCGAGGGCACCTGGTGCCTCGACCCGCAGGAGACGCTTTCGCCGGGGCAGGCGGCGGAGATCGACCGCGTGGTCGCGGCCTACCCGGAGCTCAACGACGACGCATTCGTGCGCCAGAACCTCGAGCGCTGGCTGGCATGAATCGGTATCGCATCCTCTACGGCGACATCCACAACCACAACGCCCACGGCTACGGCGTCGGGTCGATCGAGCGCTCGCTCGACGTCGCGCGCACGCATCTGGATTTCTTCGCCTTCACGGGCCATTCGAGCTGGCACGACATGCCGGCGATGGAAGGCGGGCGCGAGCGGCACTGGATTGAGGGGTTCAAGCGCCTAAAGGACACCTGGCCGCGCGTTCAGCAGGTGATCGCCGACGGCAACCGCGAAGGCGAGTTCTGCGCCTTCCTCGGCTTCGAATGGCATTCCTCGTTCTGGGGCGATCAGTGCGTCGTGTTCCCCGGCGATCATCGCCCGCTGTACTACGACGCGGAGCTCGGCGGTCTGCGGCGTTTCTGCCTCGAGGAGCGCGCGCTGATGATCCCCCATCACCTCGCCTATCCGCGCGGGCGGCGGGGCGTGAACTGGGACGCGTTCGACGAGGCGTGCACCCCGGTGGTCGAGATCTACTCCGAGCACGGCAATTCGGAGGAGGATCGCGGCCCCTTCACGTACTTCACGCATTCCATGGGCGGGCGCGAGACGGCCAATACCGCCCGCGCCGCGCTGGACGCAGGGCTTCGCTTCGGTTTCGTCGGCTCCTCCGACGACCACGCCGGGTTTCCGGGCGCCTACGGCGAAGGGCTGATGGGGGCGCTCGTCACCGACTTCACGCGTAGCTCGATCATCGAGGCGATACGGTCGCGGCGCACCTACGCGCTCACCGGAGACCGCATCGAGCTCGATTTCAGCGTCGACGGCGCGCCGATGGGCAGCACCATCGAGGCGGGCAACAGAGTCGAGGTCGCGTTCTCGGCGCAGGGGCGCGACGAGCTCGACGTGATCGAGGTCGTTCAGGACGGGCGCGTGGTTCACCGCGCCTATGCCGACGAGCGCGGCGCGCCCGAGCGGGCTTTCGCGCAGCCGGTTCAGCTGCGCCTGGAATGGGGCTGGGGACCCTGGGCCGCGCTCGCGCTCGAGCGCGTCTGCGACTGGGCCATGGCGGTCAGCATCGAGCATGGGCGCCTGCTGCGCTTTTTCCCTTGCCTGCAGTCGATGCCCTTCGACGAGCAGCGCCGCCACCGCTTCGCGCGCCGCGGCGAGACGGGGCTGGACATCCGTTCCTACACCGCGCGCAAGGGCGCCTACCGGGAGAACCCCAACCAGAGCGTCGTGCTCGAGATCGCGGGCGGCGCGCGGACCGCGCTGGCGCTTGCGCTGAGCGAGCCGGTGGCGCAGGCGACCCGCATCTCGCTGGCGGAGCTGCTGACCCGCTCCGAACACCTTTTTACCGGGCCTTTTCCGCAAGAGGGCTACCAGTGGCACCGCCTCGTGCCGCGCGCGGCGTCGTCGGTGGAGGGGCACTGCGCGCTCGAGGTGCCGCGCGGGCGCTCCTATGTCTACCTGCGCGTGCGGCAGAAGAACGGCCACCTGGCGTGGGCAAGCCCGGTGTTCGTCAATTGGCGCTAGGGCTGAAGTGGATCAATCCTGTGTTTCAACCGCAGTCATCGCAAAACGGAGGCAGATATGAAGCAAAGACACGGATTTCGCTGGGCGACCGCAACATTACTCGTCGCGGGCATAATGGGATTCGGCCCGGCCAACGCGCAGAGCTACCCATCCAAGCCGATCACCCTGATTGTCACCTGGCCGGCGGGCGGCAGCACCGACGTCGTCGCCAGACTGCTTGCCGAGCCGCTCGGCAAGGAGCTCGGCCAGCCGGTGGCGGTGGTGAACCACAAGGGCGGCGGCGGCGCGCTCGGCACGATGGCGGCGCTCGATGCGCCCAAGGACGGCTACACGCTGCTCATGACGACCAGCGGCAACCACATCCTGACGCCGCTCAAGCACGACGTGGGCTACCGCTACGACAGCTTCCAGCCGATCGGGCAGCTGGTCGCTTCCTCGGTCATGCTGGCCGTGCGCGCCGATTCGAAGTGGAAGACGCTTGCGGATCTGGTCAAGGACGTCAAGGCGAATCCCAGCAAGTACACCTTCGGCGCGGTCCCGGCAGTGATGCCGTTCCTCGACATGCGCGCGCTGGCGAAAGTGGCGGGCCTGGACGTGGTGCACGTTCCGCAACAGGGCGGCGCGCCCGGCGCCACGGCGCTGCTTGCCGGCAACGTCGACATGCTGCCGGCGAACGCCTCGACCATCGCGTCGAACCTCAAGGCAGACAAGATGCGCGCGCTGGCGGTCTTCAGCGACGAGCGCGATCCGGCGTTCCCCGACGTGCCGACCGCCAAGGAACAGGGCTACGATGTGGAAGGCAGTCCGTTCGTCGGCGTCGCGGTCGCCAAGGGCGTGCCCGCGCCGATCGTCGCGAAACTGCGCGCGGCGGTCGCCAAGGTTGCCAAAAACGGGACGTTCCAGGAAAAGGTGCTGAAGACGGCGACCGCGATCACCTACTTGCCTGCAAAACAGTTCGGCAAGGTGTGGGCGCGGCAGTGGAACACCTACGCGCCTGAGCTCCAGAGCAAGTGATGACGGGCCGGCGCAGGCGCGTGGCCATCAACGGCGACGGCTGGATCGCCGTCGCGGTTGCGCTGGCGGGCGGATTCTTCGCCTGGCACCTGGCGTCGGCGCACCAGGAGGGCGGCTATTTCCGGCCTACAACATTTCCGCTCGCCTTCGCCGTCGCGCTGGTCGTTCTTGCGCTGGCGCTGCTGGGTTGGTCGCTCGCGCGGCCCGCCGTGCCGGCGCCGGCGCAGGACGCGCCGCCCGATCCGGATCGGGCCGGCGCCGGGTCGCGCGTCGCGGCGACGATCGTTGCCACCGTGCTGTACGTCGTCGCCCTGCCGTGGCTGGGTTATCTGGTCTCGAGCGCGGCCTACTTCGGAGCGCTTTCCCTTCTGTTCGGCAACCGGCGGCCGGTGTCCATCGTCGTTGCGATGATCCTGGTGCCCGCGGCGCTGTTCCTGTTCTTCGAGAAGTACATGATCGTGCTGCTTCCGTCGGCACGCTTGTTCGGGTAGGCGCGTGGAACAGCTGGTGCTGGGGGCGTTCGGGGAGGTGCTGACCTTCCACATCCTTTTCCTGATCGTCGTCGGGCTGGTGATCGGCATCGTCATCGGCGCGATCCCGGGGCTGAACGTGCCGCTCGCGGTGGCAATCGCGCTGCCGATCACTTTCCATCTCAGCCCCATCGGCGGCCTGGCGATGCTGGTGGGCATCTACAAGGGCGGCACCTACGGCGGATCGATATCGGCGGTGCTCATCAATGTGCCGGGCACGCCCGCCGCGGCCACGACCGGGCTGGACGGAGCGCCGCTCACGCGCCAGGGCAAGGCAGGCAAGGCGCTGCGCATGTCGCTCTACGCTTCCATCATCGGCGAGGCGGTCAGCGACCTGGCGCTGATCCTGTTCGCGGTCCCGATCGCGATCCTGGCGCTCAAGGTGGGGCCGCCGGAGATGTTCTCGGTCGGGCTGTTCGCGCTCTCGTTGGTGGGCGTGCTGTCCCAGGGCAACATGGTCAAGGGCCTGATGTCCGCCGCGCTCGGCGTGTTCCTGTCGACCTTCGGTGTCGATCCGCTGACCGGCGACTTCAGGCTGACTTTCGGCTTCCGCGAGCTTTCGGGCGGCTGGTCGTTCATCGCGCTGGTGATCGGAGTGTTCGCCGTCTCGGAGGTGCTGGCGCAGGTGGAGCGCCGCAGCGCCAGGCCGGTCGCGACCGGCGCCGTACGGCTGAGCGATCCCGCCCATCGACTCGAGCGCGCGGACTGGAAAGTCTCGCTGCCCGTCATCGCGCGCAGCTCGGCGATCGGCGTGTTCATCGGCGCGGTCCCCGGGCTCGGCGCCGCGGTGTCCGCCTACCTCAACTACGGCATCACGCGCAATCTTTCGCGCCATCCCGAGCGCTTCGGCAAGGGTGCGATCGAGGGCGTCGCGGCGGCCGAGTCGGGCAACAACGCCGTCACCGGGTCGACGTTCATCCCCCTGCTTGCGCTGGGCATTCCGGGCGACGTGATCACCGCCATCATGCTCGGTGCGTTCATCGTCCACGGGCTGATTCCGGGGCCGGCGCTGTTCCAGAAGCAGTCCGCGTTCGTCGCCGCGTTCTTCGCCATGATGGTCGTCACGACGGTCCTGCATCTGGTCATCGGGCGCGTCGGCCTGCCGCTGTTCGTGCAGACCACGCGATTTTCGAACAAGCTTCTGTTTCCGGCCATCATGGTGCTGAGCGTGACCGGCGTGTACGTCACCACCAACAGCTATTTCGACGTCTTCGCGACGCTCGGCTTCGGCGTGCTGGGCTACGGCATGACCAAACACGGTTTTCCGGTCGTGCCGATGCTGATCGGATTCATCCTCGGCCCGCTGATCGAAGTGGGGCTGCGCCAGAGCCTGATCATGTCGCGCGGCGGCCTGGGAATTTTCGTCACGCGGCCGGTGTCGGCCGCGTTTCTGGCAATCGCAATCGCCACCATCGCGGTGGTCGGAGTCCGCGCCTGGCGCGCATCCGGGCGCCGACAGGAGGGAGCATGAAGATAGAACGTATCGAGGTGCTGCCGGTGCGCCTGCCGCTGAAACAGGTCCTCACGCTCTCGCGCGGCGTCTCGCGCTCGATCGAGGAAGGCAAGCAGGTGGTGCTGGTGAAGATGACCGCGGACGACGGCACGGTGGGCTGGGGCGAGGCGGGCCCGAGCCGGCGCTGGTCTGCCGAGACCACCCATTCCTGCTACACCACGATCAAGCACTATCTCGTGCCGGCGCTGCTCGGGCGCGATCCGTTCGACATTGCCGGGCTGCACGCGGCGATGAACACCGAGCTCGCGCCCGGCCTGGACCCCGGGCAGCCGATCGCCAAGGCGGCGCTCGATCTTGCCGCGCACGATCTGGTGTGCAACAAGCTCGGCATCAACCTGCAGAGCTGGTTGGGCGCCAAGGGCGCCGATCGCATCGAGCTGTCGTGGCTCGTTTCGGCGCCGGACGTCGAAGGCGTCGCCGCCTCCGCGCAGGCCGGGCTGAAGCGGGGCTACCGGGCATTCAAGGTCAAGGTCGGGCACGCCCCCCGGCTCGACGTCGAGCGGGTGCGAACGGTGCTCGAGCTGGCCAAGGGCTGCACCGTGTGGCCGGACGCCAACCAGGGCTACACCCTGGATCAGGCGCTGCGCGCCGCGCGCGGCTTCGAGGCGCTCGGGATCGAGCTGTTCGAGCAGCCGATCCCGATGGCGGAGTTCTACGGCATGAGGCGACTGATCGGGGCCACGAGTATGACCATCGCGCTCGACGAGGCCGCGATGGGGCTTCCGCTGGTGCTGGACATGATTCGCCACGACGCGGTCGAGGGACTGGTGATCAAGGTCAACAAGGTGGGCGGCATCCACTATGCGCACCAGCTGTGCGAGCTTGCGCGCAGCGCGGGACTGCGGCTGATAGGCAGCGGGCTGATGGACGCTCCGATCGGCTTCGCGGCGTCGGTGCACTTGTTCGCGGCCTTCGGCATCGACTATCCCTGCGACCTGAACGGCCCGCAGCACATCGCCGACGACTATCTGGCCGAGCCGCTGCCGATGGAAGGCCCGTTCGCGCTAGTGCCGCAGCGCCCGGGGATCGGAATTGCGATGGACGAGCTCAAGGTCGCCGCCATGGCGCTCGATCTGGGCGGCTAGCGCCGTTAAGCGCGCTGCGGGCCGGGCCGGCCGCCCTCGACCACGAAGCTCGCGAGGGTGTCGCAACCGGCGTCGCGCTCGCTGACCGTGGCCATCGCGCGCAGGTCGGCGCTGAGCTTCCCGCGTTCGATCTCGACGAGAACGTAGCCGCGGTAGCGGCCCTCGGCGAGCTTGATGTGCGGGTTGTCCGCGCGCTGGGCGTCGAGGTATTTCTGCGCGCGCGGCTGGGAGGTGATCGAGGTGCCGCAGAATTCGCTCGCGACGACCGGCGCGGCGGGGTCGTCGAAGTCGGTCTTCAGGTCGGCCACGGCGAAGTGGTGGACGTCGCCGCCGATGACAACCGGGTTTTGCAGCTTCTCAGATTGAATTGAGTTCAAAAGTCGATTGCGCGCGATCGGATAGCCGTCCCAGCCGTCGGTCCAGTAGCGCCGGGCGCCGCCGCGGCTCGTGCCGAAGCGCGCCATGAGCGTCTGTTGCGCGAGGACGTTCCAGTTCGCGCGCGAGGCGGCGAAGGCGCGCGCGAGCCAGGCCTCCTGCGCAGCGCCGAGCAGGCTGCGCTCCGGATCGGCGAGCGCGGGACAATTGCGCAGGTCGACCACGTTACTGCCGCCCGAATAGCGCGGGCAGACCTGGTGGGCGCGGTACTGGCGGTCGTCGAGCAGGAAAAAGCGCGCCAGCGCGCCCCAGCCGAACTGGGTGTAGATGCGCATGTGCGGGCCGTCGGGCCGCATGCGCGCCGGCAGCGGCATGTGCTCGTAGTAGGCGCGGTAGGCCGCGGCGCGGCGCTTGAGAAAGCGCGCCCCGGTCATGCCGTCGCCGCCCCGGTCGTCGGCGTAGTCGTTGTCGACCTCGTGGTCGTCCCAGGTCGCGAGCCAGGCGCAGGCGGCGTGCGCGGCTTGCAGGTCGGGGTCGCTCTTGTAGCAGGCGTAGCGCATGCGGTATTCGTCGAGCGTGTAGGGCTCGCCCGGGTTGTGCTTGCGAACGTGATGGCGGCCCCAGGAGGACTCGTAGATGTAGTCGCCCAGGAACACCACCAACTCCGGGTGGTCGCGCACCGCATGGCGCCAGGCGCCGTAGTAGCCCTGCTCGTATTGCTGGCACGAGGCGAAGGCGAAGCGCAGGCGCTCGACCGCCGCGTCGCGCCGCGGCGCGATGCGCAGCCGCCCGAGCGGGCTCACCGCGTCGCCCGCCATGAAGCAATACCAGTACCAGCGCCCGGGCTCGAGCCCCGTCACCTCCACGTGCACGGAGTGCGCCCAGTCCGGCGTCGCGTTCTCGACGCCCGAGGCGACGATGCCGCGCATCGCCTCGTCGCCGGCGACCTCCCAGCGCACCGGCACCGGCACCGGGTCGAGCCCGCCGTCGTAGCGCTCGAAGTCGGTGATCAGGCGGGTCCAGAGCACCGCGCCGCCGGCGCTCGGGTAGCCCGAGGCGACGCCGAGGCCGAACGGGTTGCGGGCGAAGCGCGGGGCGGCGACGACGCGGGCCGGCGCCGCGGCAGCGGCGCCGAGCGCCGCGAGCGTACGCAGGAATTCGCGCCGGGAGTTGCCGCTCATTTTTCGCTCACTTTCCGCTTATTTTCCGATATCCGAGAAGTACTCGTGCCTGGCGGTGTTGACCAGGCTGCGGCGCATTTCGACCGGCGCGCTGTGGTAAGTGTAGGCGATGCGGTCGATCTCGAGCAGCGGGGCGCCTTTCTTCACGCCGAGCAGCTTGGCCACCTCGGTGTCGGCGAGGCTGGCGCGCAGCCGCTCGCCGGTGCGCAGCACGTTGATGCCGTAGCGCGTCTGGTACAGGTGGTAGATGGTGTTGTCGCGCGCGCTGAGGACGCGCTCGGTGAGGTCGGGGAACAGGCGCTGCGGCAGCACCAGGTCGTCGAGGATCACCGGCTTGCCCGCGAGCGACAGCAGGTTGCGGATGCGCAGCACCAATTCGCTTGGGGCGATGCCGAGCTTGGCAGCTTCGGCGGCTTCGGCGCGGCCGCGCCGGAACGTAAGCGTGGCGGTGCGCGGGTACTGCTTTTCGCCTTCGTGCGGCACGACGTGGAAGAAGTGGAACATCAGCCGGTTGGCGCCGTGCTGGGCGATATAGGTTCCGCTTCCCTGGCGCCGCACCACCACCCCTTCGGCTACCAGCTCGTCGATCGCCTTGCGCAGGGTGCCGATCGACACCCCGTAGCGCTGCGCCAGCCGGGCCTCGGAGGGCAGCGCCTGCCCCGGGCTCCACTCGCCCTGGGAGAGGCTCTGGGTGAGCACCCGCTTCACTTCCTTGTAAAGCGGGGAGGCGACCCCGCGGTCGAGGACCTGGTTCATGGCGCGGCGAGTCTAGCACGGAAGTCATACAACTCATATAGTTGACTTTGCCCGCACGGCAGCCTAGACTGCGCCTCTTCCCGCAACGGAGAGGACGATGATTCATTTCGTGGTGCACGAGGAGAACGACGGCGTCGGCGTCGTCGTGGTCGAGGGCGTGAAGGCCGGGCAGGAGCTGACCGGCTGGATCATGGAAGACGACAAGGACATCAAGATCAAGGCCCAGAGCGCTATTCCGATCGGGCACAAGGTCTCGCTCAAGGACTACAAGCCGGGCGACACCGTGATCAAGTACGGCGTCGACATCGGCAAGGTCGTGGCGCCGATCAAGCGCGGCGAGCACCTGCATGTTCAAAACGTAAAGACAAAGCGGTGGTGAGAATGGACCTTTCAAAAGCGAGTTTCTGGGGCTACAAGCGCGAAAACGGCCGCGTCGGCGTGCGCAACCACGTCATCATCCTGCCGGTGGACGACATTTCGAACGCTGCCGCCGAAGCGGTGGCGAACAACATCAAGGGCACCATGGCGCTGCCGCACCCCTATGGGCGGCTGCAATTCGGCGCCGACCTCGACCTGCATTTCCGCACCCTGATCGGCACCGGTTCGAACCCGAACGTCGCCGCGGTGGTGGTGATCTGCATCGAGGAGCAATGGGGCAAGAAGGTGGCCGACGGCATCGCCGCGACCGGCAAGCCGGTGGCGTACTTCGGCATCGAGCAGCACGGCGACCACGACACGATCATGCGCGCCTCGAAGGCGGCCAAGGAGTTCGTGCAGTGGGCGGGCGAGCAGCGCCGCGAGGAGCGAGCGCTGAAAGAGCTGTGGGTGTCGACCAAGTGCGGCGAATCCGACACGACCTCGGGCTGCGGCTCGAACCCGACGGTGGGCAACGCCTTCGACAAGCTCTACCCCCACGGTACCACGCTGGTGTTCGGTGAGACCACCGAGCTCACCGGCGGCGAACACCTCGTCGCCGCGCGTTGCCGCAACGACGAAGTAAGGACGAAGTTCCAGTTCATGTTCGACCGCTACCAGGAAGTGATCGAGCGCCACAAGACGAGCGACCTGTCGGACTCGCAGCCGACCAAGGGCAACATCGAGGGCGGCCTCACCACAATCGAGGAAAAGGCGCTGGGCAACATCCAGAAGATCGGCAAGAAGTGCGTCGTCGACGGCGTGCTGGACAAGGCCGAGGAGCCAACCGGGCCGGGACTGTGGTTCATGGACTCGTCGTCGGCCGCGGCCGAAATGGTCACGCTGTGCGCCGCGTCCGGCTTCGTTGTGCACTTGTTCCCTACCGGGCAGGGCAACGTGATCGGCAACCCGATCCTGCCGGTGATCAAGCTGTGCGCCAACCCGCGCACGGTGCGCACCATGGGCGAGCACATCGACGTTGACGTGACCGGTCTGCTGAGGAAGGAGATGACGCCCGACGAGGCCGGCGACAAGCTGCTCGAGTGCATGTTCCGCACCGCCAACGGCCGGCTGACTTCGGCCGAGGCGCTCGGCCACCGCGAGTTCGTTCTCACGCGGATTTACGAGTCGGCTTGAGCGTACCTTGAGCGTACTGAGGGTCAAGGTGTGGCGCGGGACCGCCGAGGGCGGTTTCCGCGACTACGAGGTGCCGCGGCAGGCGAGCCAGAGCGTGCTCGACGTCGTCACCTACATCCAGCGCGCGCTCGATTCCTCGCTCGCCTACCGCTTCGCCTGCCGGGTCGGGATGTGCGGCTCGTGCGCGATGACGGTCAACGGCGTCGCGCGCTGGACCTGCCGCACCCACGTTGACCAGGTCTGCGCCGACGGGCGGCTCGAGCTGGCGCCGCTGGCCAATCTGCCGGTGATCCGCGACCTGGTCACCGATATGCGCGATTTCTTCGACAAGTGGGCCCGCGCCCGCGGGCGCTTCGAGGGCCGCCGCACCCGGCGCGACGACTTCGAGCGCGTGGCGCCGGATTCCGAGGCGCGCCGCCAGGTCGACGCGGCGATCGAATGCATCGGCTGCGGCGTTTGCTACAGCTCATGCGACGTGGTGGCCTGGAACCCCGACTACCTCGGGCCCGCCGCGCTCAATCGCGCCTGGACCCTGCTGCGCGACGTGCGCGACGGCGCGCGCCTGGTGCGGCTGCGCGCGGTCGCCGGCGACGCCGGCTGCCACGCCTGCCACACCCACCTGAGCTGCACCGAGCGCTGCCCGAAGCAGCTCTCGCCCACCGCGGGGATTGCAGGCCTCAAGCGCGCCGCGGCTGCCGCGGCACTGCGCGGTGAACTGTGAGCGCGAGGCGCGAAGCTCTGCTCTGGGCGGCGCAACGCGCGAGCGCGGCGTTGCTCGCGCTGTGCGTCGTGGTTCACCTCGCGACCATGATCTACGCCGTGCACAGCGGCCTCGGCGCGGCGCAGATCCTCGAACGAACGCGAGGCAACGCCGCCTGGCTCGGTTTCTACTCGGTCTTCCTGCTCGCGGTCGTGGTGCACGTGCCGATCGGACTGCGCGCGGTGCTTGGCGAGTGGCTCGGCTGGCGCGGCGCTTCGCGCGATGCCGCGCTCGCCACCTTTGCCGCGGCGCTCGCCTGGCTCGGGGCGCGCGCAATTCTCGCGGTGTTCCTGTGAACCCCGCCCTGCGTGCGCGCAATCACCCGGGGTACTGGGCCTTTCTGGTGCACCGGCTGTCGGGCATTTTGCTCGCGCTCTACCTGCCGGCGCATTTCTGGGTGCTCGGGCTCGCGCTGCACCACGCCGCTCGGCTGGACGCCTTTCTGCGCTGGACCGACCAACCGCTGGTGCGCGTCGGCGAGTGGGGCCTGGTGCTGCTTCTGGCGGCGCATTTCACGGGCGGGCTGCGGCTGCTGGCGCTCGAATTCCTGCCCTGGCGCGAATGGCACAAGAGCCTTGCGGCGCTCGCCGCCGGGGTTTCGCTCGCGCTCGCGCTTGCGTTCGCGCTCGCGCTCTGACGATGGATAGAATAGGACGATGAAAATACAACCCGCACAGATCGAAGAGGCGGCCAAGGAGCTCTACGTGCGCGCGCTCAAGCTGCTGCCGCCCGACATAAAGCAGGGCTTCGCCGGGCTGGCGGAGCACGAGACCGACGCTACCGCCAAGAGCGTGCTCGGCACCATGATTACGAACATCAAGGTGGCCGAGGACACCGATAATCTGCTCTGCCAGGACACCGGCATCCCGATCTACAACGTCTGGATCGGGCGCGGGGTCGAGGTCGACGGCACCGAGCTGAAGGACGCGATCCGCCGCGGCTGCGAGCGCGCCACCCGCGAGTACCCGCTGCGCTCCTCGGTGGTTCACCCGGTCACGAGGGTCAACGAGCACACGTCGTGCGGGCGCGGCATCCCGGTCATCAACATCGACTTCACGCGCGAGCACGATACGCTTGCGATCGAGATGGTGCCCAAGGGCTCCGGCTCGGAGAACAACTCGTTCCTGCGCATGGCGATCCCGGCCGAGGGCGTGGACGCGATAAAGACTTTCGTCGTCGATTGCGTGCTCGAAGCGGGGGGCAAGACCTGCCCGCCGACCATCGTCGGGGTCGGCGTCGGCGGCACCGCGGACCTGTGCCTGCATCTGGCCAAGGTCGCCGCGACGCGGCCGCTGGGCAGCAAGTGCGAGGACCCAGAGGGCGCGAAGCTCGAGACGGAGCTGACGCAGGCGGTGAACCAGCTCGGCGTCGGCCCGCAGGGGCTGGGCGGCGACTCGACCTCTTTCGCGGTGCACGTCGAGACCGCGGCCACCCACATCACCATGAACCCGGTGGCGGTGAACATGCAGTGCCATTCGGCGCGCCGCGCGCGCGCCACTTTCCGCTCTGAAGGAGTCGAATATGGATTCTAGGCTCAGGATACTGGTCGCCCTCGCCGCATTGGCCGCGGCGTTGCCCGCGTTCGCGGCGGAAATTGCCGGAGTCAAATTCAGTGATTCCGCCCAGGTTGCGGACAAGCCGCTGGTGCTGAACGGCGCCGGACTGCGGCGCAAGTTCATCTTCAAGGTCTACGCCATGGCGCTCTACCTACCTGCCAAAGCCGTCACGGCGGCGGCGGCGATCGACGCGCCCGGGCCCAAGCGGATCGCGATCGGCATGCTGCGCGATGTCAGCGCGAAGACCTTCAGCAGCGCCTTGCGCGAGGGCATAGAAGACAACCATAGCGAGGCCCAGGTCAAGGCTCTCGACCCGCGCCTCAAGCAGCTCGAAGCCGTGATGCAAGAGGTCGGCACCGCGAAAGAGGGCATGCGCATCGGGCTCGACTGGGTGCCCGGTGCCGGCACACAGGTATCGATCAACGGCGCGCCGGCAGGTGCACCGATTCCGGGCGAGGATTTCTACCGCGCGCTGCTGCGGATCTGGCTCGGCCCGCACCCGGTGCAGGACAACCTCAAACCGGCGCTGCTCGGGGCCCAGGACTGACATGGCCCACCACGAATTCGACACTCCGGTCAGCGAGGCGCAGGTCCGCGCCCTCAAGGTGAACGACACCGTGACGCTCAACGGGACGCTGTACGGCATCCGTGACGCGACCCAGATCCACATGTTCGACCGCGGCCGCAAGACGCGCTTCGACCTCTCGGGGCACGCCGTGATCCACACCGCTCCCAACGTCAAGAAGGTGCCCAAGAGCGCGGCGCATCCGACCGGGTACGCGCCGGTGTGCATCGGTACCACCACCAGCGACCGCATGGAGCGCTTCACCCGGCCGCTGATGCAGCAGAACGGCGTGCGCATCATCATCGGCAAGGGCGGGCTGCGAGAGGGCTCGCTCGCCGCGTTCGGCGAGCTGGGCGGCGCCTATCTCGCCATCATCGGCGGCACTGCGGCGCTCGAGACTACCTGGATCGAGGCGATCGAAGACGTCGACCTCGACGACCTCAATCCGGAATCGCTGTGGAAGTTCCGCATCAAGGGCTTCGGCCCGCTGCTGGTGGCGATGGACAGCCACGGCGAAAGCCTCTACACGAAAGTCCGGCGCATTGCGCAGGAGCGGCGCGCCAACGCGCTCGCCAGCCTGGGCGTCAAATAGTGCGCGAGCTTGCGACCGACATCCTGATCCTCGGCTCGGGCGGCGCCGGCCTGTTCGCCGCGCTGCACGCGCACCAGGCCGCGCCGCAGCTGTCGATCACGGTCGCAGTCAAGGGCCTGCTCGGCAAGTGCGGCTGCACGCGCATGGTGCAGGGCGGCTACAACGTCGCGCTGGCCGCAGGCGACTCGATAGAGCGTCATTTCATGGACACGATCGAGGGCGGCAAGTGGCTGCCGAACCAGGAGTTGGCGTGGAAGCTGGTGAACCTGGCGGTCGAGCGCATTCATGAGCTGGAAAACGAGCTCGGGTGCTTTTTCGACCGCAATCCCGACGGCACGGTGCACCAGAAGGCGTTCGCCGGCCAGACCTTCGACCGCACGGTGCACAAGGGCGACCTGACCGGAATCGAGATCATCAACCGGCTGGCCGAGCAGGTGTGGGCGCGCGACATCAGGCGGCTGGAGGAGCACCGCGCGGTTGAACTCATCAAAGCAAAGGATGAAGAAGCAATTTCAGGAGTTCTCTTCATCGACATGCGCACCGGCGAGTACGTGCTGGTGCGCGCCAAGGCGGTGCTGCTCGCCACCGGCGGCGGGCCGACCATGTACCGCTACCACACCCCCTCCGGCGACAAGAGCTGCGACGGCCTGGCGATGGCGTTGCGCGCGGGCCTCGCGCTGCGCGACATGGAGATGGTGCAGTTCCATCCCACCGGCCTGCTCGCCGGCGCGCATACGCGCATGACCGGAACCGTGCTCGAAGAAGGCCTGCGCGGCGCCGGCGGCTACCTGCTCGACGCCAACCGCGAGCGCTTCATGCACAAGTACGACCCCAAGCTCGAGCGCGCCACGCGCGACATCGTCTCGCGCGCGATCTTCAGCGAGATGCGCGCCGGGCGCGTGACGCCGAACGGCGGGGTCTACATTTCAATGGGGCATCTCGGCCGGGACAGGGTGGCAAAGGACTTCAAGGGCATGGTCGAGCGCTGCGCCGACAGCGGCTTCGACCTGGCCGGCGGCCTGGTCGAGGTGGTGCCGACCGCGCACTACATGATGGGCGGGGTCGAGTTCGAGCCCGACTGCGCGACGCGCCTGCCGGGCCTGTTCGTCGCCGGCGAGGACGCGGGCGGGGTGCACGGCGCGAATCGCCTGGGCGGCAACGGGGTGGCGAACTCGACCGTTTTCGGCGGCGTCGCGGGCGAGGCGATGGCCGCATGGGTGGCGGCCGAGGGTGCCCTGCGCGAGCCCGATCGGGCGCAGATCGACGCCGCGCGGGCACGCTGCGAGCGTCCGTTCGCGAACAAGGCTTCCGCGCACGGCGCGATCGAGCCGGTGCGCGAGGCACTGTATGACCTGATGTGGGACAAGGTCGGCATCATCCGCGACGCGGCCGGTCTGCGGGCCGCGCTGTCGGGACTGGGGGCAATCGAAACGGAGCTCGACGCCGGCGCGCTCGCCGACCACAATCGCGCCTTCAACCTTTCCTGGCACGACTGGATGAATCTGAAGAGCCTGATCCAGGTCAGCCGCGTGATCGCGCACGCGGCGGCCGCGCGCGAGGATTCGCGCGGCGCTCACTTCCGCGAGGATTCTCCGACGGCCGGGCCGCTCGAAGCCTCGGCCTACACCAGCGCCCGGCTCGCCGCCGCCGCCGCCGACGTCGAGATCGCGCTGCGCCCGGTCGCGTTCACGCGCGTGCGGCCGGGCGAGTCGCTACTGGCGGCGGCCTAGCGATGGCCGAAGCGATCGACTGGCCGCTCGAGGTTCACCGAATTCTGGCGGCGGCCCAGCTGCGCCAGGTGGGTTACGTTCCGGACGCGGGCCACAAGCGGCTGATCGAGCTGTGCCGCGCCGACCGCGCGATGCACGCGGTGGCGCTCACCACCGAGGAGGAGGGCATCGGCCTCGCGGTCGGCGCCTGGCTAGGCGGCGAGCGCTGCGCGCTGCTGATGCAGTCGAGCGGGGTGGGCAACATCATCAATGCGCTGGCAACGATCAAGGAGTGCCGCTTCCCGCTGCCGATGCTGATCACCATGCGCGGCGAGTACGGCGAGTTCAACCCCTGGCAGGTGCCGATGGGGCAGGCCACGCCGACGGTGCTCGAGGCGATGGGCGTGGTGGTGCAGCCGGTGCGCGAAGCGGCGGGCATCCCCGCGGCGGTCGACGCGGCGCTGCGCCTGGCATACAACAGCTACGTCGCCAGCGCGGTGCTGATCTCGCAGAAGGTGATCGGCATCAAGAGCTTCCAGGAACAGGCGGCCCAATGAGCGCGACCCTGAAACGGCGCGACGTGGTCGCGCAGCTGCTCGCCGAGCGCGGCGATCTTCTGCTGGTGGCGGGCCTGGGCTCGACGGCCTGGGACTGTACCGCGGCGGGCGACCACCCGCTGACCTTCCCGCTCTGGGGCGCGATGGGCCAGGCGGCGATGATGGGCCTGGGCCTCGCGCTCGCGCACCCCTCGCGCCGGGTACTGGTCGTGACCGGCGACGGCGAGATGCTGATGGGGATGGGTTCGCTCGCCACCATCGGCGTGCAGCAGCCAATGAACCTGAGCGTGGTGGTGATCGACAACGAGCGCTACGGCGAGACCGGGATGCAGGCCACGCACACCGCGTCGGACGTCGACCTCGCCGCGGTGGCGCTCGCCTGCGGCTTCCCGCACGCGAGCACGCTGACGCGCGAGGGCGAGATCGCGGCGCTGCGGGCGGCGATCCACGGCCAGCCGGGGCCGAACTTCGCCGCGGTGAAGGTCGTGGCGGACAAGGTTCCGATCGTACTGCCGCCGCGCGACGGGGGCCTGCTCAAGGCGCGCTTTCGGCGCATGCTGCTGGGCGAGGCCGCCGACAGCCAGTAGCCGCGCAGCCGCTAGCCGACGTACTTGCGGAAGAACTCCAGGGTCCTCTCGCGCGCGAGCTTTGCGCTCTCGGCGTGGTACGAGCCGCGCTGGTCGCAGTTGAAGCCGTGGCCCGCGGGGTAGAAGTGCGTGATCGCTTCCGAGTGCGCGGCCGCGATCTTTTTCGACTGCTCGAGCGGGATCGACTGGTCCTGCTCGCCGAAGTGGAACATCACCGGGCACTTGGGCTGCTCGGAGATGAAGTTCGGGATCGCGCCGCCGTAGTAGGGCACCGCGCAGGCAAGGCCCGGCAGGCGCCCGGCCGCCACCCAGGCCACCGCGCCGCCCCAGCAGTAGCCGACGATGCCGACCTTGCCGGCCGACTTCACTGCCTCGATCGCCGCGCTGACGTCGATCAGGCTCTGCTTCCAGTCGAGCTTCTGCATCAAGGCCCGTCCGGCCTCGATCTCGGGCGGCGTGTAGCCGGACTCGTAGCCGCGCTGGACCCGGTCGTACATCGCCGGCGCGAGCGCAAGGTAGCCGTCGGCCGCGTAGCCGTCGGTGACCGAGCGGATGTGGCTGTTGACGCCGAAGATCTCCTGAATCACGACGATGGCGCCGCGCGGCGCGCCTGCGGGATCGGCGCGGTAGGCGGCGAGCTTGTGGTCGTCGGCTGCCGTGAGTTCGATCATGTTCCCCATTTTCTCCTCCTGTCGCGGACTGGCCGGCCATTCTAGCGGCAGCCGGTAGAATCCGGAGCATGAAAAAGACAGCTGGCGAGTTGATGGGGCTGGCGCGCGCGGCCCTCGAGTGCGCGGGCGCCGACCCGCGCATGGCCGAGGCCGCGGCCCGGCACCTGGTGAGCGCCGAAGAGCAGGGCCTGCCGACCCACGGCATGTCGCGGGTTCCGTTCTACTGCTCGATGCTGAGGAACGGCCGTGCCGACGGCACCGCCCGGCCGCGGCTCGTCGCGAACAAGGCGGCGGTGTGCCTGATCGACAACTGCGACGCGCTGCCCTACGAATCCTGCGAGTGGGCGATCGCCGAAGTGACCGAGCGCGCGCGCCGCAACGGCATCGGCTATGCCGGCATCACCCACAGCGGGCATGTGGGAGTGCTCGGAATTCACCTGCTGCCGGTGGCGCGCGCCGGCATGGCGGGCTTCGCCTTCACCAACTCCCCCGCCGCGATTCCCGCCTGGGGCGGCAGCAAGGCGCTGTTCGGCACCGATCCGGTGGCGGCGGCTTTTCCCCGGCCGGACGCCGAGCCGCTGGTGATCGACCTCGCGCTCACCACCGTGATCCGCGGCAAGATCATGCTCGCGGCGCAAAAGGGCGAGCGCATACCGGAGGGCTGGGCGCTCGACCGCCACGGCAAGCCGACCACCGACCCCAAGGAAGCGATCGAGCGCGGCAGCATGTTCCCGATCGGCGGCGTGAAAGGCGCGATGCTGGCGCTGATGTTCGAGCTGATCTGCGCCGCGCTCACCGGCTCGGCGATCGGCCCCGAGGCCGATTCGTTCTTCGCCGAGCGCGGCAACCGGCCGCGCATCGGGCAGTCGTTCATCGCCATCGATCCGGGCGCGCTCGCCGGGCGCGAGAAGTATTTCGAGCGTGTCGAGACCGTGGTGCGACTGATGCTGGCAGACGCCGAAGTGCGGCTGCCGGGCTCGCGCCGCTTCGAGTCGCAAAGGCGCGCCCACGCCGAGGGCATCGAGGTGCCGGAGGCGCTGCTGGCGAAGATCGCCGCCCTGACGACGAGCTGAGGCGATGACTGCCGCGCCGCTACTGGATGCCTTTTGCGACGCGCTGTGGCTCGAAGACGGTCTTGCCCGCAACACTATCGAGTCGTACCGGCGCGACCTGACGCTGCTCGCGCGCTGGCTCGCGCAGCGCGGCGGCGCGCTGGAGTCGGCGAGCGAAGCGGACCTGCACGGCTTTTTCGCCTCGCGCCACGGCGGCGGGGCATCGCACCGGGTCTCGTCCGACGCGCGTATGCTCTCGACGCTCAAGCGCTTCTATCGCTACGCCGCGCGCGAGCGCAAGGTCGCGACGGACCCGACCATCAAGCTCGACTCGCCAAAGCGCGCGCCGCGCTTCCCGATGACGCTGTCGGAAGCCGATGTCGAGGCGCTGCTCGCCGCGCCCGATGCGGAGAAGACGCTCGGACTGCGCGACCGCGCGATGCTCGAAGTGCTGTACGCCTCGGGCCTGCGGGTCTCGGAGCTCGTGTCGCTCAGGATCTTCGAGGCCAATCTCGAGGCCGGCGTGCTGCGCGTGATGGGCAAGGGCTCGAAGGAACGGCTGGTGCCGCTCGGCGAGGAGGCGGTGCACTGGTTGCAGCGCTACCTGCGCGAGGCGCGACCGCGGCTGCTCAGGCGCGCGGCGAGCGACGCGCTGTTCGTCACCGCGCGCGGCGCGGGAATGACGCGCCAGGCGTTCTGGCACAACATCAAGCGCTACGGCGCGCGCGCGGTGCCCGGGAGGAGTCTGTCGCCGCACGTGCTGCGCCACGCCTTTGCGACCCACCTGATCAATCACGGCGCTGACCTGCGCGTGGTGCAGATGCTGCTCGGCCATGCCGACATCTCGACCACCCAGATCTACACTCACGTCGCGCGCGAGCGGCTCAAGCAGCTGCACGCGAAGCACCACCCCAGGGGATGAAGCGTCCCAGCCACAGCGAGACCCCTGCAACGCAGTTTCTGCGCAAGCACGGGGTTGCCTACAGCGAACATTTCTACGACTACATCGAGCACGGAGGGGCGGAGCGCGGCGCCGACGCGCTGGGTGTTCCGGGCAACGAAGTGGTCAAGACGCTGGTGATGGAAGACGAGCGCGGCGCACCGCTGCTGATGCTGATGCACGGCGACCACAAGGTCTCGACCAAGAACCTGGCGCGCCAGGCGGGACGCAAGCGCGTCGAGCCGTGCCGGCCCGAGGTCGCCCAGCGACATTCCGGCTACCAGGTCGGCGGCACTTCGCCGTTCGGCACGCGCAAGGCGATGCCGGTATACATGGAACGCTCCATCCTCGAGCTGCCGCGCATCTACCTCAACGGCGGGCGGCGCGGCTTCCTCGTCTGCGTGGCGCCGGCCGACGTCGTGCGCGCGCTGGCGCCGCAGCTGGTCGAGGTGGCGCTGGCGGACTAGGGCTTGCGGCGCTCGATCGAGACGCCGACGAACTTGGCGTTGCCGAGGATGCCGATCTTCGCCGCCGTCACCCGCACCCACGGCGCGCCGAAGTCGCCGACGATAAGCTGCGCGACGCGCTCGGCGAAGGTTTCGACCAGCCCGAAGTGACCGCTCGAGGCGATTTCCCGGATCCTCAGCGCCACCTGTTCGTAGTCGATCGTGTCTGCCACCTTGTCGCTCTCGAACATGGCCATGCCCGGCAGTCCGATGTCGAGGTCGATCGAGACGATCTGCGGCACGTGGCGCTCGCGCTTGTGAATGCCGATCAGCACTTCGACGCGCAGCTCGCGGATGAGGATGCTGTCCATGACCTGTGCCGGATTATAGGGGTCGCGAGGGTAGAATGGCTGGCCGATGCAAACCGTCCTGATTGTCCTCGCCGCATACCTGCTGGGCTCGGTGTCGTTCGCGATCGTGGTGAGCCGTGTGCTGACGCTGCCAGATCCGCGCTCCTACGGCTCCAGGAATCCGGGCGCGACCAACGTGCTGCGCAGCGGCAGCAAGGCCGCGGCCGTGCTCACGCTGCTCGGCGACGCGGGCAAGGGCTGGCTCGCGGTGTGGCTCGCGGCCCAGTTCGCGGGCGCCCCCGCGGCCGCTGGACTGGCCGCGCCGCTCGCGGGGCTCGCCGCTTTCGTCGGCCACCTGTTTCCCGTGTTCCATCGCTTCCGCGGCGGCAAAGGCGTCGCCACCGCGGCGGGCGTGCTGCTCGGCTTCGATCCCTGGCTCGGCTTGGCGACCATCGCGACCTGGGGCGTGATCGCGCTGTTCTTCCGCATCTCGTCGCTGGCGGCGCTGGCCGCCACGCTGTTCGCGCCGCTCTACGCCTGGTGGCTGTTCGGCCTGCGGCCGCTGCTTGCGGCGGTGGCGGCGATTGCGCTGCTCCTGGTGTGGCGCCACCGCGCCAACATCGGGCGGCTCGTCGCTGGCACCGAACCGCGCATACGCTAGCAAAGCGTCTCGAGGTCCCAGCGCGGGCGCACGACGAAGGCGGCACGCCTGCGCACCTGACGGCCCTGCTGTTGCAGCCTGAGCGCCGCGGCGAGCGCGATCATCGCGCCGTTGTCGGTGCACAGCTCGGGCTCGGGGTAGTAGACGTCGAACCCGCTGCGCGCGCCCTGCGCGTCGAGGGTCGAGCGCAGGGTGCGGTTCGCGCCCACGCCGCCGGCGACCACCAGGCTGGTCAGCGCGGTCGTTTCCATCGCCCGCACGCACTTGGCGACCAGCACCTCGACGATCGCGTCCTGGAAGGCGCGCGCCACGTCGGCCCGGAACTGCTCGCTGGCCTCGGCGCCGCGGACCAGCGTGACCACCGCGGTCTTCAGGCCCGAAAAGCTGAACTCCAGGTCGCCGCTGGCGATCATCGGCCGCGGCAGGCGATAGCGCCCGGGGGTGCCCGCTTCGGCCAGTTGCGCCAGCGCCGGCCCGCCCGGATAACCCAGCCCGAGCAGCGTCGCGGTCTTGTCGAATGCCTCGCCGGCGGCGTCGTCCTGGGTCTCCCCCAGCAGCGCGTAGCGGGCGATCCCGTCGACCCGCATCAGCTGGGTGTGGCCGCCCGAGACCAGCAGGGCGACGAACGGAAAGTCCGGCGGCCGCGCCGAAAGCAGGGGCGAAAGCAGGTGCCCCTCGAGGTGATGAATGCCGATCGCCGGCACCTCGAGCGCGAGGGCAAGCGCGTGGGCGAACGAGGCCCCGACCAGCAGCGCGCCTGCCAGTCCCGGGCCCTCGGTGTAGGCCACGGCGCCGAGTTGTGCCAGATCACGGCCGGCCTGGCCGAGGACGCTGCGCGCGAGGGGGACCAGGCGCCGGATATGGTCGCGCGAGGCCAGCTCGGGCACCACCCCGCCGTAGGCTTCGTGCATCGCGACCTGGGAGTGGACGGCGTGGGCCAGCAGCCGTCCGCCGCCCGTGGTTTCGTACAGGGCGACGCCGGTTTCGTCGCAGGAGGTCTCGATTCCCAGGATCAGCATACGCCCGGCATTCTAACGGGGGCTGGCGGCAGGCCCTTGAATCCGGATATAATTCCATCCTTTACGCACAACCTCTTGGGATTTTGATGCCGACTGTTCGCGTCAAGGAAAACGAGCCGTTCGAAGTGGCGATGCGCCGCTTCAAGCGCACCGTGGAGAAAACCGGGCTGCTGACCGAGCTGCGCGCGCGCGAGTTCTACGAAAAGCCGACCGCCGAGCGCAAGCGCAAGCTCGCCGCGGCCGTCAAGCGCCATCACAAGCGTCTGCGCAGCCAGATGCTGCCGCAGAAGCTGTACTAGCCCGAGGGACGAGACATTGCTGCGCCCCGGCGCCGTGCGCCGGGGCGTTTCCATTTCTGAGGCCATGCCGCTCAAGGACCGCATCACCGATGACATGAAGGCCGCCATGCGCGCCAAGGACCAGGCGCGGCTGTCCGCGGTCCGACTGCTGCTGGCGGCGATGAAGCAGAAGGAGGTCGACGAGCGGGTCGAGCTGACCGACGCGGACGTTTTCGCGATCATCGAGAAGATGCTCAAGCAGCGCCGCGAGTCGATCGCGCAATACGAGTCGGCCGGGCGCACAGACCTGGCCGAAGTCGAGAAGTTCGAGACGCGGGTGCTGTCGGAGTACCTGCCGCAGCAGCTGAGCGAGGCCGAGGTGGCCGAGGCCATCGCGGCGGCGCTTGCCGAGTCCGGCGCCGCCGGGCTGAAGGACATGGGCAAGGTGATGGCGCTGCTCAAGCCGCGCCTGGCCGGCCGCGCCGACATGGGCAAGGTGTCCGCACTGGTGAAATCGCGGTTGACTGCCTAAGGCGTCTGCCGGACCGCTAAACTAGGGGAAAGCGGCCGTCCCGTGATCCCCGAGAGCTTCAAGCAAGACCTCCTCAACCGCGTCGACATCGTCGACGTCGTGTCGCGCTACGTCAAGCTGAAGAAGGGCGGCGCCAATTTCATGGGCTTGTGCCCGTTCCACAACGAGAAGTCGCCGTCGTTCACGGTCAGCCCCGCCAAGCAGTTCTACCACTGCTTCGGCTGCGGTGCGCACGGCAACGCGATCGGCTTCCTGATGTCGTATGCGGGACTGGGCTACGTCGACGCGGTGAAGGATCTCGCCGCCTCGGCCGGGATGCAGATGCCCGAGTTCCGGCCGAGTTCGCCGCAGGAGACCGCGCGCCGCGAGCGCGAGACGGACCTCTACACGCTGATGGAGCGCGCGATGGAGTTCTACCGCGCCGAGCTGAAGAACTCGCCGCGCGCGATCGAGTATCTCAAGGGCCGCGGGCTGAGCGGCGAAATCGCCGCGCGGTTCCGCATCGGCTACGCCCCCGACGACTGGCAGGCGCTGCGCGGCGCGTTCCCCGAGTACGACGACAAGGCGCTGGTCGAATGCGGCCTGGTGATCGAGAACGAGGGCAAACGCTACGACCGCTTCCGCGACCGGGTGATGTTCCCGATCCTGTCGGTGCGCGGCGCGGTAATCGGCTTCGGCGGGCGGGTGCTGGGCGCCGGGGAGCCGAAATACCTGAACTCGCCGGAAACCCCCCTGTTCGAAAAGGGGCGCGAAGTTTACGGGCTGGTGCAGGCGCGCGATGCGATCCGAACCTCGGGCCGCGCGCTGGTGGTCGAGGGCTACATGGACGTGGTGGCGCTGGCGCAGTACGGGGTAGGCTATGCGGTCGCCACCCTAGGCACCGCGACCAGCGCGGTGCACGTCTCGAAGCTGTTGCGGCTTGCCGACGAGCTGGTGTTTTGTTTCGACGGCGACGTGGCCGGGCGCAAAGCGGCCTGGCGCGCGCTCGAGGTCAGCCTGCCGCTCGCGCCGGACCACAAGCCGATCCGCTTCCTGTTCCTGCCCGAAGGCGACGATCCGGACAGCTACGTGCGCACGCACGGCAAGGAGGCGTTCGAGCGCATGGTGCGCGAAGCGCAGACTTTGTCGGAATTCCTGCTTGGGGAGCTGCGCACGGCGGCCGACCTCGGCAGCCCCGAGGGCCGCTCGCGCTTTCTCAGCGCCGCCAAGCCGCACCTGCGGCAGATCGCGGCCGCTGCGCTCCGGCTGCAGGTCGTGAAGGAGGTCGCGGCGCTTGCGGGCGTGTCCCAGGACGAGGCCGAGCAGATCCTGGACCTGCGCCCGGCGCGCCCCTATTCGCGGCCTGCGCCATTGAAGATTGAGCGCGGAGCCCCGATATCACTGGAGTTGAAGCTGCTGACGCGGCTGTTCGCGCGGCCGGCTCTGGCGTTCGAAATCGATACCCGGCTGCTCGATGCGCGCCTGGCGGAATCGCAGGCGCTGGCGGAACTTATCGCCAAGCTGGCTGACATAGACGATCCCGACCGCCTGAGCGACGGCAGGGTCGCCGAGCTGATCCAGGGCACGCGTCACGCGGCGCTGCTGGCAAGGGCGCAGGCGGCGCTGCAAATCGAGTTGCGGCTCGGCGAGGACGAGGCGGTCGCCGAGTTCCACGAGTTGCTGAGCGCGCTGCGCCGGCGTGAGCCGGAAGACGAGCGGATCCTGCGCGAGAAGGTGCTGCGCGGTACGGCGTCGCCGGAGGAGGCGCAGCGCTTCGTGCAGCAGATGCACCAGCAGCGTCCAGGGACAGCGTCGAACTGATTGATTTTGCTATAATGTAGGGTTTACCCGGTACGCTGGCGCAATCCGGCGACTTTGCGAGGCGAGAATGGCCAAGGACAAGCGCAAGACGACCACCAAGCAGGCCCGTAAGGCGAAGAAAAAAGTCAAGAGCGTCAAGAAGTTGAAGCTCAAGAGCTCCGCCAAGCGGCGACCCGCGGCGAAGAAGAAGGCGAAGCTCGTCCGCGCGGCGGCCCGCCCCGCGCGCAAGCGCGCGAAGCCCGTCGCGGCGAAGAAGCCTGCGCACGCCAAGCGCCCGGCGCAGGCGAAGAAGCCTGCGGCCCCGGCCAAGGGCAAGCCCCTGCAAAAGCCAGCCGCGGCCGCCGCGGCGGCGCCCGAGGCCAAGGCGGGCAAGAAGGGCAAGGCGAAGATTCAGAACACCAAGCAGGCGCTCGAGCTTCTCGAGGCGAAAGTAAACGCCGGCCTCAAGGCGGCCAAGGAGAAGAAGGGCCGCGGCGGGCGCAAGGCGCGGCGCGAGGAATGGCTCGCGGCGGCAGCGGAGCTGCCCAAGGAAGACGCCGAGGCGCGCCGCACCCGGCTCAAGACCCTGATCAAGCTGGGCAAGGATCGCGGCTTCCTGACCTACGTCGAGATCAACGATCATCTGCCCGACGACCTGGTCGACGCGGAGCAGATCGAGTCGATCATCTCGACCTTCGCCGACATGGGCATCCAGGTCTACGACCAGGCGCCTGACCAGGAATCGCTGCTCATCACCGAGGCCGCGCCGGTCGCCTCCAACGACGAGGACGTCGAGGAGCAGGCCGAGGCCGCGCTGTCGACCGTCGACTCCGAGTTCGGGCGCACCACCGACCCGGTGCGCATGTACATGCGCGAAATGGGCTCGGTCGAGCTGCTTACGCGCGAGGGCGAGATCGAGATCGCCAAGCGCATCGAGGAAGGCCTGCGCCACATGGTCCAGGCGATCAGCGCCTGCCCGACCACGATCCACGAGGTGCTCGACCTGGCGGAAAAAGTCGAGATGGAAGAGATGCGCATCGACGAAGTCGTCGATGGCCTGATCGACCCCAACGCCAAGGACGAGTTCGATCCGAAGCGGGCCGAGTCCGAGCAGGAAGAGGACGAGACCATCGAGGAGGAGATCGAGGAGGAAGAGGACGACGACGGCGCCGCGGCCCGCGCGAGCCTGCTGCAGCTGCGCACCGACGCGCTGGAGAAGTTCGCCCGCATCCGGCGCCTGAACGAGAAGATGAAGCGCGCGCTCGAGAACAAGGGCGTGCGCGACAAGGACTACGTGCGCGCCCGCGAGCAGACTACCGCCGAGCTGATGACGATCCGCTTCACCGCGCGCACCGTCGAGCGTCTGTGCGACAGCGTCCGCGGCCTGGTCGACGATATCCGCTCGCGCGAGCGCGAGATCCACAACATCTGCACCGACAAGGCGAATATGCCGCGCCAGCACTTCATCAAGGTGTTCGCCGGAACCGAGGGCTCCAAGCGCTGGCTGACCAACGAGCTGAACGCGGGGCATCCCTGGAGCGCGGTGCTGGTTCGCTTCGAACCCGCGATTCTCGAGCTGCTCGGCAAGATGCAGGGCGTGCAGCAGAAGATCGGCATCCCGATCCGCGACCTGAAGGACATCAACAAGCAGATGTCGACCGGCGAGGCCAAGGCCCGCCGCGCCAAGCGCGAGATGACCGAGGCCAACCTGCGCCTGGTGATCTCGATCGCGAAGAAATACACCAACCGCGGGCTGCAGTTCCTGGACCTGATCCAGGAAGGCAACATCGGCCTGATGAAGGCGGTCGACAAGTTCGAGTACCGCCGCGGCTACAAGTTCTCGACCTACGCCACGTGGTGGATCCGGCAGGCAATCACGCGCTCGATCGCCGACCAGGCGCGCACCATCCGCATCCCGGTGCACATGATCGAGACGATCAACAAGATGAACCGCATCAGCCGCCAGATCCTGCAGGAGACCGGGCAGGAGCCGGACCCGGCGACGCTGGCGGCCAAGATGGAGATGCCCGAGGAGAAGATCCGCAAGATCCTCAAGATCTCGAAGGAGCCGATCTCGATGGAGACGCCGATCGGCGACGACGATGACTCGCATCTGGGCGATTTCATCGAGGACCAGGCGACCATGGCGCCTTCCGACGCGGCGACCTACTCGTCGCTGCGCGACGTCACCAAGGACGTGCTGGACACCCTCACGCCGCGCGAAGCGAAGGTGTTGCGCATGCGCTTCGGCATCGAGATGTCCACCGACCACACGCTGGAAGAAGTCGGCAAGCAGTTCGACGTCACGCGCGAGCGCATCAGGCAGATCGAAGCCAAGGCGCTGAGGAAGTTGCGTCATCCGTCGCGCTCCGAGCGACTGAAGAGCTTCCTCGACCAGGAAGGCTGATCGAAAGCGTGACGAAGCGCGTCGATTATTACTTCTCGCCTTCGTCGCCGTGGACCTACCTGGGTCACGACCGCTTCGCCGACATCGCGCGACGCTACGCGGTGGAGATCGCGGTCAAGCCGGTGGACTACGGCGTGATCTTTCCGCAATCGGGCGGGCTGCCGCTCGGCAAGCGGGCGCCGCAGCGCCAGGCCTACCGCCTGATGGAGCTCAGGCGCTGGAAGGAACACGTCGGCGTGCCGCTCAACGTGCAGCCGAAGTTCTTCCCGGTCGACGCCAACCCGGCGGCGCTGGCGATCGTCGCCGCCGCGCCGTCGGGCGCCGAGGCACAGATGCGGCTCGCGGGCGCGTTCATGCACGCGCTGTGGGCCGAGGAGCAGAACATCGCCGATGCCGCGACGCTGAGCACTGCCGCCGCGGCCGCCGGCCTCGAGGGCGACAAGCTGCTTGCCAACGTCTCTGCCGCAAAGGCGCAGTACGACGCCTACACCCAGGAGGCGCTCGCGCGCGGCGTGTTCGGCGCCCCGACCTATGCCTACGGCGACGAGCTGTTCTGGGGTCAGGACCGGCTCGATTTCCTCAAGCGCGCGCTGGCCAAGTAAAGTATCGTTCGCGCTCCGTGGGCCGGTAGCTCAGCTGGCCAGAGCAGGGGACTCATAATCCCTTGGTCCTTGGTTCGAATCCAAGCCGGCCCACCACATCCCGACTCGCGCGCGGTGTCCAGGCGCGGGGATTTCCGGTAAAATCCGCGCCTTCCCAAAGGGGTGGTAGCTCAGCTGGGAGAGCGTCGCGTTCGCAATGCGAAGGTCGGGAGTTCGATCCTCCTCCACTCCACCAAAGTCCTGAAGGCCCGCCGCGCGCGGGCCTTTTCGTTGCGGCTCAGCCGCGCGTGGTGACGCTGCCGCGGTCGATGACGAAGATGCGGTCGACCATGCGCTCGGAGTGCTGCAGGTCGGATTCGGACAGGATCACCGACATGCCTTCGAGCTTCAGGCTGCCGACCACCTCGACCAGGCGGTGCGCGAGCGCGGGGGCGACGCCCTCGAAGGGCTCGTCCAGAAGCAGCAGCTTGTCCCCGCACATCAGCGCGCGGCCGATGGCGACCATCTTCTGCTGGCCGCCCGAGAGCTGGGTACCTTTGCGCGGCGCGAAGCCGCGGATCTCGGGGATCAGGCGGTAGACTTTTTCCAGCCGCGCGGCGGCGTCGGACAGCTTCGCCGCCCAGGCCGGCAGCAGCAGGTTCTCCTCCACCGTCAAGTCCGGGATCAGGCGTCGGTCCTCGGGCATGTAGCCGATTCCCATGCGGGTGCGGCGCCAGGTCGGCGCCGCGAGCAGGTCGGCGCCGTCGAAGCCGATCGCGCCGCCCGAGACCTTGAGGATGCCCATGATGCTCTTCATGAGCGTGGTCTTGCCGGCGCCGTTGCGCCCGATCAGGCCCGCCATGGTGCCGGTGGGCAACTCGAGCGAGACCCGGCGCAGGATCTGCACCGACTGGATCGAGACGTCGAGGTTGTCGATCTTAAGCACGGTGTTTCGCCTGCGCTTCGTCGAGCCGGTGCAGCTCGCCGCCGACCACGAAGCGCTTGACCTCGGGGTCCTCGAGCGCGACGCCGGGCGGCGCGTCGGCGATGATGCGCCCGTCGTAGAACGCCAGCACGCGCTCGGCGAAGCGGCTCACCACCTCCATGTCGTGCTCGACGAACAGCACGGTCGCGCCCTCGGCGCGCACCGCCGTCATGATCATCTCCATGATCGCGAACTTCTCCTCCGCCGAGACGCCGCTGGTGGGCTCGTCGAGCAGCAGGATCCTGGGTTTGGCGACCATGGTGAGCGCGATGTCGAGCAGCTTCCTCACCCCGCCGGGGAGCACCTGCGCGTTCTTGTCGCGGTACTCGGCCAGGCCGAAGCGCTCGAGGATGCGCTCGGCGACTGCTTCTGCCGGCAGATTGTGGCCCGGCACCAGCAGCTCGCCGCGGGAGAAGAACCCGCCCAGGCCGGCGTTCCGCAGCACCACGCCGATACCGGCCATCATGTTCTCGAACGCGGTGAGCGAGGCGTACAGCTGCGGGATCTGGAACGAGCGGCAGATGCCCAGGCGGGTGACCTCGCGCGGCGCCAGGTCGGTGATGTCCCGCCCCTCGTAGTGGATGCGGCCGCGGTCGGGCTTGAGGTAGCCCGTGATCATGTTGATGAAGGTGGTCTTGCCGGCGCCGTTGGTGCCGATCAGCCCGACCACCGAGTCGCGTTCGATCGCCGCGGTGATGTCGCTCGCGGCGGTGACCGCGCCGAAATTCTTGCACAGGCCCTGCGCGTCGAGGATGGCCGCCATCTCAGCCCGCCTTGCGCCGGCTGAACAGCGACCACAGTCCCTGCGGCAGGAACACGATCACCACCAGCAGCGAGCTGCCGAGCACCAATTGCCAGGTGTTGGGCGAGATGTCGAAGGCGACCGTCTGGATGATGCCGAAGATCAGCGCGCCGAGAAACGGCGCGATCACGTTGCCGGTTCCCGCCAGGATGGTGATGAAGATGAATTCGCCCGAGGTGGTCCAGTACGCCATTTCGGGGTCGATGTGGCCGACGGTGGTGGCGGCGAGCGCGCCGCCCAGGCCCGCGAGCGCCGCGGCGATCACGTACTTGACGTGGATCGCATGGCGCGCCGAGGCCCCCATGTACTCGACCCGGATCTCGTTGTCCTTGATCGCGGGCGCCAGCCGGCCGAGCGGCGTCTTCAGGTAGCGGTTGACCAGCAGCGCGGCGACGAACGCCACCACGGCGGCGACCGCCAGCACCATGTAGCGCACCCAGGCGTCGGTCGGGCGGAAGCCGAACAGGGTCGAGGGCAGCACGTTGAAGCCGTCGCTCGAGCCGAGCGCCTCGGTCTTGACCAGCAGTCCGTACAGGATCATCGACAGCGCCAGGCTCAGCAGGCCGAAAAAGATGCTGCGGTAGCGCGCCAGCAGGAAGCCGAACACGAAGCCGACGACGCCCGAGGCCAGCATGCCGGCGAGCATCAGCGTGAACACGCCGCTCACCCCGAACAGCCGTCCCAGCATCCCGGCGGCGTAGGCCCCGATGCAGTAGTACAGCGCCTGGCCGAAGGACACCAGGCCGCAGCGCAGCAGGATCAGCAGCCCGAGCACCACCAGCCCCTTGGCGAGCGCAACGGTGAGCAGGAAAATCGTCCACTGCGGCGCGAACGGCCCGCCGACAAGCATCACCGCGAGGATCAGCGCCAGCGTGAACGGCGTGCGGTCGCGGCTCAAATCTTCCTCGCCTCGGCGATACTGAACAGGCCGCGCGGCCGGAACGCGAGCACCAGCGCCATCACCAAGTAGATCACGAACAGCTCGGCCTGCGGCAGGTAATGAACGGCGGCCGAACGCACCAGGCCGACGATCACCGCGCCGAGCGCGGCGCCGGGCAGGCTGCCCAGGCCGCCGATCACCACCACCGCGAACGAGAGCACGATCACCTCGACGCCCAGCCCGGGCACGACCGATACGGTCGGCGCGGTGTAGGCGCCGCCGATCGCCGCCAGCAGCGAGCCGAAGGTGAAGGTGAACAGGTACATGCGGTCGACGTTGATGCCCATCGCGCGGCTCACTTCGGTGTCGTGGATCACGGCCACCAGCAGCTTGCCGGTGCGGGTGTGGTTCAGCATCCAGGCCAGCCCCACCCCGCATACGATCGCGACGCCGACCAGGATCAGGTTGTAGACCGGGTAGGTGAGCTCGGCGACGTCGAAGCTGCCGAGCAGGCCGTAGGGCTCGGCGATGAAGTACGGGTTCACGCCCCAGATCAGCTTGATGATGTCTTCCAGCATCAGGAACAGGGCGTAGGTAATGAGCAGGATCACCACCTCGTCCTTGGCGTACATGAAGCGCAGGATGCCGCGCTCGATCAGCGGCGCGACGATCACCGACACCAGCAGCGCCGAGCCGAGCAGCACGGCGTACGACAGGTACGGCGGCATGCCGTGGGCGAGCAGCGCGCCGGTGATCGAGGCCGCGGCGTAGGCGCCGAGCGCGTAGAAGCTGCCGTGCGTCACGTTGACGATCTTCATGACGCCGTAGATCAGCGTCAGTCCGACCGCAGCGACGAACAGCCAGGCCGAGTAGATGATGCCGTCGATCAGGACGGCGACGAGCTGTTCCACGCTATGCAGGGATGGAGATGCGCGGGCGAAAAAACGGCTGCCTCCAGGGCAGCCGTTCGTCAGTCGGATCGCCTACTTCTTGAACCCGTTTGCGATCCAGTCGGCCGCCTTCATGCCGTCGGGCGGGTTCACCATCTCGGCCGGGTAGCGCTTGATGTGCGCGATGGTCATCTTGCCCTTGACCTTCTTGGTCACCCCATAGGCGGTCTCGGTAATGGCCTGGTGGCCGCTGCCGATCGCCATCTCGACCTTGCCCGCCGGGCTCTGGAAAGTCATGTGCTCGAACGCCGCGATCACCTGGTCCTGGCTCGGGCGCTTGCCGCCGTTGGCGGCCTGCGCCTTCTCCCACGCGGCCTTGGTGCCGAGGATGGCCTGCGCCATCTGGTAGGCGGCATAGTTCGGCGGCACGCCGTAGCGGTCCTGGAAGGTCTTCGAGAACCACGTGTTCAGCGCGTTGTGCGGGGCGTAGGGCCCGTAGGGTCCGCGCGCGCCGATGACCACGCCGTCGGGGATGCTGCCCGCGAGCTTGTACATCGCGGTCTCGCCGGTGGTAAGGATCACGGTTCTGCGCTTGAACAGCCCGCGCGGGCCGCCCTGCAGGATGAGCGCCTCGAGGTCGCCGTCCCAGAAGCTCGAATGCACCACGTCCGCTTTGGCGCCGAGCACGGTCGAGATCTCGGCGTTGTACTGCCCGGCGAAGATCTTCGGCATCTGCGAGGTCGCGACTTTCACGCCCGGGATGAGATGCTTCATCGACGCCTCGAAGTCGGACCAGGAGTCCTGGCCCCAGGCGTAGTTCTGGTTGATGCCGGCGATGGTCTTGATCTTGCCCTTCTTCAGGTCCTTGACGTAGAGCGCCGCGCCGACGCTGTCCATGGTCGCGGTCGCCGCGGTACGGAACACGTACTTGTAGCCGCGCTCCTCGAACACGCGCGGCGTGCCGCAGTCGAAGAATACGGTCAGCTTCTTCAGCTCTTCGGCCACCGGCGCGATGCCGAGGCAGCTGCCGCTCGAGATGTAGCCGATCACCATGTCGACGTTGTCGCGCTGCACCATGTTGCGGAACTCGGTCACCTGCGTGGTGGTGCCGCCCGACTCGTCGACCAAGTTCATTACCAGCTTGTGGCCGCCGAAGCCCTTGGTGGCGTAGGGCGCCGGCACCTTGCCGCCGTTCAGCATCTCGAACATGATCTCTGCGCCATTGCGTGCCGGGACGCCGAACGGCCCCGCGGCCGGTCCCGAAAGGAACGAAACGACGCCGATCTTGAGCGGTGATTCCTGTGCCGCGGCAAACGCCGGCACCAACGCGGCGACGACGGCCGCCGTAACAGCCTTCCTGATTGTGTTCATGGTCTCCTCCCTCTGGGGCCGTCGATGGTGCAGCAAAACGCGGCTTACGGTCAAGCAAGGCGAATGATAGTCTGAGTAAGATCAACGACGGAGGCCCGATGCCCGCACGCCCCGGACTGCTGGCGGTCTGGAACGACATCGCCGCGGAAGATGAGGCGCAATTCAACGCCTGGTACGTCGAAGAGCACGTCCCCGAACGGCTCGGCATTCCCGGCATCCTCAGCGCGCGGCGCTATTGCGACGCCGCTTCGCCGCTCAGCTACGCCGCGATCTACGATACCGAGTCGCTCGCGACGCTCGCTTCCGCCGCCTACCTCGAGCGGCTCGCCAACCCAACGTCGCGCACGCGCGCCATCATGCCCCGTTTCCGCAACATGACGCGCGCCGCGTGCGAGATCGGCGCCGACTTCGGCGCGCTGCGCTCGCCCGGCGCCGTGCTCGCCACGCTCGAGCTCGGTGAGGCGCCGGGGGGCGATGCGCTGCGGATTCTGGAGGCGAACGCGGGCGCGGACCGGCTGCGGCTCGCGATTCCCGACGCAAATGCGACGCAGGTGCCGAACCCCGAGTCGAAGATGCGCGGCGCGCCCGACCGGCTGCCGGCGCCGTTCCTGCTGATCGAGGGTCACGACGAGGCCGCGGTGCGCGCCGCCGCCGAGCGGATCGCGAGAACGCTCGGCGCGCCGCATCCCGCGCGCCTATTCCGGCTTATCATGGCCCGAACCAACGCAGCGAGGAATCCGCAGTGAGCTTCGACACCATCCTGTACCAGGAAGACGGCCCGCTCGGCTGGCTGACGCTGAACCGTCCCGACGACGGCAACATGTTCACGCCGCAGATGTGCCACGAGATCCGCGACTGCATCAACCAGGTGCGGCGCGAGACGCGCACCCGGGTGCTGGTGATCACCGGCGCGGGCGACAGGTTCTTCTGCATCGGCGGCCGCAAGGAGGGCATGGAGGACACGCTGTTGTACGCCGGCGTGCTGCCGACGCTCGAGATGTACGAGTCGATCGACCGGCTGCAGAAACCCGTGATCGCCTCGGTCAACGGCTACGCGGTGGGCGGCGGCAACGTGCTGCAGGTGGTGTGCGACCTCACCATCGCCAAGGAAAGCGCGGTGTTCCGCCAGGTCGGGCCGATGATGGGCAGCTTCGACGCCGGCTACGGTACCTGGTACCTGGAGGATCTGGTCGGCAAGAGGAAGGCGAAGGAGATGTGGATGCTCAACCCGCGCCTGTCGGCGAAAGAAGCGCTGGCGATCGGGCTCATCAACCGCGTCGTGCCCGACGACAAGCTGCGCGAGGAAACGCGCAGCATGGCGCTCGAGCTCGCCGAGCGCGGCGCGTTCGCGCTCGCCTCCATCAAGGGCGCGTTCAACGCGCGCCACGGCGGCGTCGGCGGCCTGGCGCGCATGGCGCACGACCTGCTGCTGCGACCCTACCTCGAGAGCGAGGAGTCGCACGAGCTGGGCGAGGCGTTCCGCGCCAAGAGGAAACCCGATCCGGGCAAGTTCGGCCGCTAGCTGCGTGAACACCATCCTCACCCTGCTCAACCCGCAGGAGGCGGCGCGCCATTACGCCTCGGGCGCGTGGCGCGAGGACACCCTCTACTCGCTGCTGCAAAAGCACGCCGCGGAGCGGCCGCAGGCCCACGCATTGCGCGACGCGCGCCTGCACCTTACATGGCGCGATCTGCTGGCCTGGGTCGACGCCGTGGCCGCGAGCCTGCACCGGGTCGGGGTGCGCCGCGGCGAGCGGGTGGCGGTATGGCTGCCCTCGCGCGCCGAGAGCGTGGTCGTGCTGCTCGCCTGCGCGAGGAACGGCTATGTCTGCGTCGCCTCGCTGCACCAGAACTACACCGCGGCCGAGATCGTGCAGCTGCTCGAGCGCACGAGGGCCGCGGCGCTCGTGATGCAGACGGGTTACGGCGCGGGAGCCGTGCAGGCGCTCCCCGCCATGAAGGCCGTATTGGACGTCAGCGGCCCGACTTTCCCGGCGCCGGGCGCGGGCTGCGACCTGCCCCCCGTCGCCGATCCCGACAAGATCGTGTACCTCGCCTTCACCTCTGGCACCACCGGCGTGCCCAAGGGCGTGATGCACTCGGACAACACGCTGCTCGCCAACGGCCGCGCCATGGTGGCCGATTGGCACCACGATCATTCGACGATCCTCCTGAGTCTGTCGCCGATGAGCCACCACATCGGCGCCGTCGCCGTCGAGCAGATGATGGCCGCCGGCTTCGAGCTGGTGGTCAACGACCCGCCGGCCGGCATGAAGCCGATCGACTGGGCGCTCGAGTGCGGCGCGACCTACATCATGGGCGTGCCGACGCACGCGATCGACATCCTCGCCGAAGCCAGGCGCCGCGGCATGGCGCAGCTCGGCGCGGTGCGCCTTTTCTACATGGCCGGTTCGCCCATCCCGCGCGAAGTGGCGCAGAGCTTCCTCGGCATGGATATCACGCCGCAGAACATCTACGGCATGACCGAGAACGGCTCGCACCAGTACACCCTGCCCAGCGACGACGCGCAGACCATCGTCGAGACCTGCGGCCGCGCCTGCCACGGCTACGAGACGCGCGTCTTCGCGCAGGACAATCCGGACCTCGAGGTTGCTGTGGGCACGGTGGGCGAGATCGGCACCCGCGGCGCGCTGCTGATGCTCGGCTACTTCGACAACCAGGCCACCACCGAGGACTCGTTCAACAAGGACGGCTGGTTCCTGTCGGGCGACCTCGGGGTGCTGGACGAGCGCGGCTGCCTGCGCATCATGGGCAGGAAGAAGGACCTCATCATCCGCGGCGGCCACAACATCCACCCGGCGCGGATCGAGGACCTGGCGCACAGGCACGCCGCGGTGCAGAAGGCGGCCGCCTTCGGCGTGCCCGACGCGCGCCTGGGCGAGCAGGTCTGCCTGGCGGTGATTCTCCGCGACGGCGAGCGCGTCACCGGCGATGCGCTGCTCGATCATCTGCATGCGGTAGGCTTGTCGAAGTACGACATGCCGGAGTACTTCATCGCCATGGACGCCTTCCCGCTCACCGCGAGCGGCAAGATCCTCAAGCGCGAGCTGCAGGAATGGGCGAAGAGCGGTCGCATCGCGCCGCAGCCGGTGCGCTGGCGCGAACCCGTCAAGGAGAAATGAAATGGCCATCGAACTTTCGCGCGTCGAGGAATTCGCGCTCATCCGCCTCAACCGCCCGCAGGCGCTGAACGCGCTTTCGTTCGGGCTGGTGGAGGATCTTTCGCGCGCGATCGACGAGGTAGGGGCGAGCGACGCGCGCGCTCTGCTGGTTACCGGTGCGGGCGAAAAGGCGTTCTGCGCCGGCGCCGACATCGCCGAGCTTGCCGGCAGGACCCTGTCGCAGACCAAGCGCGGCGCCGAGCTCGGCCAGGCCGCCATGGAGAAGATCACCCGCCTGCCCATGCCGTCGGTGGCGATCGTCAACGGCTACGCCTTCGGCGGCGGGCTCGAGCTCGCGCTCGCCTGCACTTTCCGCCTGGTGACGCCCAACGCCAGGCTCGGTCTGCCCGAGATCAAGCTCGGCCTCATCCCGGGCTACGGCGGCACGCAGCGCCTGCCGCGCGTCGTGGGCGAGGCGCGCGCGCTCGAGATGATCCTTGCCGCCAGGGCGCTCGATGCGCCTACGGCGGTGGCCTGGGGGCTCGCGAGCCGCGTGATCGAGGGCGATCCGCTCGCCGCGGGCGTCGCCTTCGCGCGCGAATTCTCCCGCTACAGCCTGCCGGCGCTCGGCTTCGCGCGCGAGGCGATCGAGCGCGCGCTCGACACGCCGGTGCACGAGGGACTCAGAATCGAGGCCGACCTGTCGACGCTCGCGTTCCAGCTTGATGATGCGCGCGAGGGGATGGATGCGTTCATGAAGAAGAGAAAACCGGCGTTCAAGGACCGCTGAGATGCCGAAGGTGATTGCGGTCACCGGCGCGAGCCGCGGCATCGGCGCGGCGATCGCGGCCGAGCTGGTGCGCCGCGGCTTTACGGTGGGCTCTCTTACACGCAAAGCAATCGGCGTCGACGGTACCCTGCCGATCGCCTGCGACGTCAACGACGAAGAATCCATTAAGAAGGCATTCAAGACTCTCGCCGACAAGGCCGGTCGCATCGACGGCCTGGTCAACAACGCCGGCGTGCACCTGTACGGGAAGTCCGCCGGGTTCGCAACCGCGCGCTACGAGGAGGTGATCGACACCAACGCCCGCTCGGTGTTCTTGTGCAGCCGCGAGGTGTATCCGTACCTCGAGCGCGGCGGCGGCACGATCGTCAATATCGGCTCGTTCTTCGACAAGCTGGGCGTCAAGCAGAATCTCGCCTACTGCGCCTCCAAGGCCGCGGTGGGCGCCATTACCCGCTGCCTCGCGGTCGAGTGGGCGCCGAAGAGGATCCGCGTGCTCGACGTCGCGCCCGGCTACATCGAGACCGAGCTCAACGCCGAGGCGATGAGCAAGGGCGCATTGCGCGCGTTTCTGGAAGCGCGCGTGCCCACCGGCGGCCCGGGCGGCGTCGAGGACGTGGCGCGGCTGGTGGCGGCGCTGTTCTCCGAGGACATACCCTTCCTCACCGGCGAGACGATCTACCTCGACGGCGGCCAGGGGATGGCGCACTGATCCGATGCGCGCGGTGATCGTCCGCGAGCATGGACCTGCCGGCGCGCAGCGCGTCGAGACGACGCCCGATCCCGCCCCTGGACACGGGGAAGTGGTGATCGATGCGCGCGCAATCGGCGTCAACTACCCCGACCTGCTGGTGATCGAGGGCAGGTACCAGTTCCTGCCGCCGCGGCCGTTCAGCCCCGGCAAGGAGGTCGCCGGCGTGGTGAGCGCGGTCGGCCCCGGGGTGACCCGCTTCAGGCCGGGCGACCGCGTCATGTCGCAGCGCGAGTACGGCACCTACGCCGAAAAGACCCTTTCGCCCGAGGCGACCTGCTACCGCCTGCCGGATACGCTGGGCTTCGAGGAGGGCGCGGCGCTCGGGCTCGCCTACCAGACCTCGCACTTCGCGCTGGTCGAGCGCGGCGGCTATCGCACGGGCGAAACGGTGCTGGTGACGGGCGCCTCGGGCGGAGTCGGGCTGGCCGGGGTCGAGATTGCCAAGGCGCTCGGCGCCACCGTGATCGCCGGGGTCACCAGCGCCGACAAAGGCGAGCTCGCCAGGCGCCACGGCGCCGACCACGTGATCGACCTCAAGGCGCCGAAGCTGCGCGACAGCCTGCGCGAGCAGGTCTACGCCGCGGTCGGCAAGCGCGGCGTGGACATCGTGCTGGAGAACGTCGGCGGCGAAGTGTTCGACGGCGCATTGCGCGCGCTCGCCTGGTGCGGGCGCATGGTGGTGGTGGGTTTCGCCTCGATGCGCCTGCCCGAGGTGAAGGCCAACTATCTGCTGCTGAAGAACATCGCGGCCGTCGGCCTGCAATGGAGCGACTACCGCGAGCGCGAGCCGGTCTGGGTGCAGCGCGTGCAGGCCGAGCTGTACGCGCTCTGGAGCGAGGGCAAGCTCAGGCCCTACGTCAGCGAGCGCTATCCGCTCGAGCGCTTCGCCGAGGCGCTCGCCTGCTTCGTCGAGCGCAGGGTCCGGGGCAAGATGGTGCTGCTACCGTGAACGCACGGTCGCCGATTGGCGGCTACCTGGAGTTCCTGAGGGCGTGCAGCACCAAGCCGACTGCGCAAAGCAGCAGCCCGAGCATGGCCCCGATCTCGACAGTCGTGACCTGCGTGCGCCATTCCGGATCGAAGAAGCGACCCACGTAGGGGCGCAGCGTGTAAACGCCATAGAGCTCCGCCGCAAGGAAGAGCGCGGCGCCGGCCACGATGGATAGCGCGCCGCTTCTCGAGACCGCTCGCCGCATAAGCAACGCGCCGCCGAGCAGAAATATCAGCGCCACGAACGGCAATATCACCAAACCCAGGTTATCGATCACGTTGCCTCCTTTCTGTTGACCTAGACTTCCACCTTCATCGGCAGGATCACCATCTGCAGCCCGGCGGCGTGCAGCCGCTCCTGCAGCACCAGCGCGGCCTGGTTGTGCAGCAGGCTGATGAACCAGTTGTCCTTCTCGAATATCAGCTTGGAGGTGAAGAAGATGCTGTTGGGGAAGTCGGCCCGCACCTGCGCCGAGAGCTCGGCGAAGCCGTCGATCGGGTCGGTGCCGAAGGACAGGTAGGACTTCGCCGCCAGCCCGTTCGAGTGGCAGAAATTGACGAAGAACTTGAGCGCCACGTTGGCTTCGACCTTCATCGCCTCCATGTCCTCGGCGCCGCCGTAGCTGCGCGCGTCGACCGTGCGCGAGTTGATGAACACGAAGTTGCGGAAGTGCCCCGGGAACATGCGCTGCACCCAGAGCAGGGCGTGCAGGCCGCCGCCGCGCGACGAGCCCACCAGGAACACCGCGGTCGGCGCCTCCGGCACGAGCGGCGGCGGCTCGGCGACCGAGCCGAAAGGCACGCCTTCGAACTGCTCGTCGATGTGGCGCAGCGCCGTCTTGGTCCAGTCGTAGTGCCGCCGCACCGCGACGCACAGCAGGACGATGGCGCCGATGAGCGCGAACGCCGCCCAGCCGCCCTCGTCGAGGCGCTCGACCGCGAGCAGGCTCAGGATTCCGGCGCAGACGACGAAGCCGAGCAGCGAAAGGAGCAGCCGGCCGAGCCTTGCCCCGCTCGCGCGCCGGCGCCACCAGTAGGTCACCAGCCCCAGCAGCGAGAGCGAGAAGGTGAGGAACACGCTGATCGAATAGAGCACCACCAGCAGCGTCACGCTGCCCGCGGTCCACCACAGGATGGCGAACGCGGCGAGCCCCATCACGACGATGCCGTTCTCGGTCACCAGCCGGGTCGACAGGTAGCGGAACTTGTGCGGCACCCACGAGTCGGCGGCCATGTTGGACAGCACCGCGGGCCCGCCGAGGAAGCCGGTATTGGCCGCCACGAAGAGCAGCCCGGCCTCGAGCCCGAGCACGACCAGCAGGGCCCACTGGTTCGCCGCCGGGGTGGCGAAGCCCATCTCGCGCAGCACGGCGCCGAACGCGATCGCGTTGTAGGTTTGTCCCTCGACCGGCGTCACGTTCCACAGCAGGTAGACCAGGATGATGCCGCCTGCGGTGAACGCGAGCGATAGCGCCATGAACAGCATGGTCAGCTTGCCGGTGTGCTCGCGCGGCTCGGCGAGCACGTTGACGTTGTTGGAAACCGCTTCCAGTCCCGTATAGGTGCCGCCGCCCTGCGCGTAGGCGAGCAGCAGGAACGCCGCCATCGGGGCCCAGCCGATCGCATCGCCGAGCGCGCGCGTATCGGCGGTCATCTCGGGCAGCAGGCGGCTGAATTCGCCCGCGTGCGCCAGGACGCCGTAGACGATCAGCACGGCGTGGGTGGCGACAAAGCCGAGGAAGATCGGCAACAGGACCTTGATCGCTTCCTTCATGCCGCGCAGGTTGAGCAGCATCAGCGCAACGACGATCGCCAGGCCGGCGGCGAGCTTGTAGTTGTGCAGCGTCACCGGCAGCAGCGAGAACAGCGCGTCCACGCCGGCCGCGACCGAGATCGCGATCGTCAGCACGTAGTCCACCAGCAGCGCGGCCCCCGTCACCACGCCGGCTGTCGGGCCGAGCAGGCGCGTTGCGACGCGGTAGCCGCCGCCCCCGGTCGGAAACAGCTCGATCACCTGGTTGTAGGCGAGCGCGATGATGAACACCGTGACCACCGTGGCCAGCGCGAGGTAGGGCCCCAGATGGGTGTGGTCGCCGAGGGCGCGGAACGCCTCCGCCGGTCCGTAGCACGACGAGGAGATGCCGTCGGCGCCCAGCCCCACCCAGGCGAAGAAGGCGACCAGCGCGATGCTGTGCCGGGTCTTGTTCGACATGGGGTCGAGCGGCGCCCCGAACACGGCCTGCCGCAGACCGCGGAAGAAGCTCAAGCTTCGAGGCTCCGTTCCAGGCGTCGGGCGAAAACCGTCATTTCCTTTTCCGCCTGCCTGTCGCCCTTGGCGTGCGCCGCCTCGATGCCGCGGCGGTAGGCCTCGAGCGCCTCGGCCGCGCGCCCGCAATCCGCCAGCGCCTTGCCGAGCGCCTTCCAGGCCGCCGAGTAGCCGGGGTCGCGGGTCACCGCCTCGCGCAGTTGCTCGGCCGCGCGCGCATGCTCGCCCGCCTTGAGGTATTCGGCGCCGAGCGAGTAGCGCAGCAGCGCGCCGTCGCGCGGCGTGCCGAGCATCTTCTCCAGGTTGGCAATCAGCGGGGAGGGCATTTCGGCTAAGATTGGTGGACTGCCACTGCGATTTTACTCTCGTGCCGACGATGAAAACCGCCATCCAGTCCAGGGACGCGCCCGCCGCGATCGGCACCTACTCGCAGGCCGTGCGGGCCGGGGACACCGTCTACCTCTCCGGGCAGATCGGCCTCGATCCTGCCACGATGCAGCTGGTCGAGGGCATCGAGGCGCAGATCGACCGGGTGTTCCGCAATCTCGCCGCGGTCGCGGCGGCTTCGGGACTTGGTCTCGAGCACACGGTGCGCATGACGGTCTACCTCACCGACCTTGCGCATTTCGCCCGGGTAAACGAGGTCATGGCGCGCTACCTGAAAGAGCCCTACCCGGCGCGCGCCGCGCTCGGCGTCGCCAGCCTGCCGCGCGGCGCTCTGGTCGAAATAGACGCCATCCTGCACGCGGGGTGAGCGCCGAAGCGAAGCTCGCCAAGCTCGGCATCCGGTCGCGCTTCGACCTGGTGCTGCACCTGCCGCTGCGCTACGAGGACGAGACCGCGATCACCGCACCGCGCGCGGCGCCGGCCGGCAAGCCGGTTCTCGTAGAGGGCGTGGTGCGGCGCGCCGAGGTGGCGTATCGCCCCAGGCGACAGCTGGTGGTCCACGCCGAGTGCGAAGGCGAGCCGCTGGCGTTGCGCTTCTTCAACTTCTACGGCAGCCAGCTGAAGCAGTTCGAGCGCGCCGCCGAGCAGGGCCAGCGTGTGCGCGCGTTCGGCGAAGTCCGCCCGGGATGGTTAGGCGCCGAGATGGCGCATCCGCGCTATCGCTTCGCGCGCGAGGGCGAACCGCTGGCCAGCGCGCTGACCCCGATCTATCCCACCACTTCCGGGCTCGGCCAACACACACTTCGCAAGCTGGTGCTGCAGGCGCTCGAAGAAGCCGACCTCGCGGACACTCTGCCCGACCAGGTCCTGCAGCGCTACCGGCTGGAGCGCTTCGGCGACAGCGTGCGGCTGCTGCACTTGCCGCCGCCCGGAGCGGACCTCGCCGCGCTCGCGGATCGCACGCACCCCGCCTGGCAACGGATGAAATTCGACGAGCTCCTGGCGCAGCAACTCTCGTTGCGTCTCGCCTACCGGGCGCGGCGCGGCCGCGCCGCGCCCGCGCTGGCGTCGAGCGGTCCGCTGCTGCGGCGCTTCCTCGGCAAGCTTCCGTTCAGGCTCACGCCGGCGCAGGCGCGGGTGATGGCCGAGGTGCTGCACGACCTCGCCGAGCCGCACCCGATGCAGCGCCTGCTGCAGGGCGACGTCGGCAGCGGCAAGACCATCATCGCCGCGATCGCCTGCCTCGCGGCTGCCGACGCCGGCCGGCAGGCGGCGGTGATGGCGCCGACCGAGCTGCTGGGCGAGCAGCACTTCCGCAAGTTCTCCGAGTGGCTGGCGCCGCTCGGCGTCAACCTCGCCTGGCTGCACGGCGGCTTGTCGGCAAAGCAAAAGCGCGCGACCCAGGCGGCAATCGGCGCCGGCGAGGTCGCGATCACCGTGGGCACGCACGCGCTGTTTCAGCGCGGCGTCGCGTTCGCGCGGCTCGGCCTCGCGGTCGTCGACGAGCAGCACCGCTTCGGCGTGCAGCAGCGGCTCAGCCTGCGCAAGAAGGGCGAGGCGCGCGCCGGCGGCGCGCCGCTGGTGCCGCACCAGCTGATGATGAGCGCAACGCCGATTCCGCGCACGCTGTCGATGAGCTACTACGCCGACCTCGACGTCTCGGTCATCGATCAGCTGCCCCCGGGCCGGCGTCCGGTGGCGACGCGGCTGGTGGCCGACGCCCGGCGCGGCGAGGTGCTGGCGCGCATCCGCGACGCCTGCGCCGAAGGCCAGCAGGCGTACTGGGTCTGTCCCGTGATCGAGGAGTCGAAGGAAGGCGAGCTGCAGACCGCGCTCGACACCTACGAAACGCTCACGCGCGAGCTGCCGCAGCTGCGCGTCGGGCTGGTGCACGGGCGCCTGGCTGCCGCGGACAAGGCTGCGGCGATGGAAGCCTTCGCCGCGGGAAGGGTGCAGCTGCTGGTGGCCACCACGGTAATCGAGGTGGGCGTCGACGTCCCCAACGCCTCGCTGATGGTGATCGAGCACGCGGAGCGCTTCGGCCTCGCGCAGCTGCACCAGTTGCGGGGGCGCGTCGGCCGCGGCGCGCGCGAAAGCGTGTGCATCCTGCTCTACGCGGCGCCGCTTTCCGAAGGCGCGCGCGAACGCCTCAAGGTGGTGTTCGAGACCGCCGACGGCTTCGAGATCGCCCGCCGCGACCTGATGCTGCGCGGTCCGGGCGAGGTGCTTGGCGAGCGCCAGAGCGGAGTTCCGCTGCTGCGCTTCGCCGACCTGGAGCGCGACCAGGTGTTGGTGAGCGCCGCGCGCGAGGCGGCGCAGGCGCTGCTGGCGAGCGATCCCGGGCGTGCCCTGGCGCACGTCGCGCGCTGGCTTTCCGGGCGGCAGGACTATGCGAAGGTCTGAGCTATGATGCGGGACGCATGAACTTCGAGGTCATCGTCAGGCGGCTGGACGCCTACGAGCGCCTGATCCGGCTCGACAAGCCGATCGGTACGCTGCTGCTGCTATGGCCGACGCTGTGGGCGGTGTGGCTGGCGTCGAACGGGCGTCCTACGCCGCAACTCCTGATCGTGTTCATCCTCGGCACCCTGCTGATGCGCTCGGCCGGCTGCGCCATGAACGACTTCGCCGACCGCCGCTTCGATCCCCACGTCGAGCGCACCCGCAGCCGGCCGCTCGCGGCCGGCGAAATTTCGCCGGCCGAGGCGCTCGCGGTAGGCGCGGTCCTGGCGCTGCTGGCGTTCGGCCTGGTGCTGTTCCTGAACCGCTTCGCGATCCTGCTTTCGCTGCTCGGGCTCGCCGTCGCGGCCAGCTACCCGTTCAGCAAGCGCTTCTTCGCGCTGCCGCAGGCCTACCTCGGCATCGCCTTCGGTTTCGGCATACCGATGGCGTACGCGGCGGTGCAGAACCGGCTGCCGGCGGAGTGTTGGGCGCTGCTCGCGGCGAACGTGTTCTGGGCGGTGGCCTACGACACCGAGTACGCGATGGTGGACCGCGACGACGACGTCAAGATCGGCATCCGCACGGCGGCGCTGACGCTCGGGCGCTTCGACGTCGCCGCAGTGATGGCCTGTTACGCGGCGATGCTCGCGGTGCTGGTCTGGATCGGCACCGCGCGCCACTTCGGCTGGCCCTACTACGCTGGCCTGGCGGTGGCCTGGGTGATGATGGGCTATCATTATTTCCTCATCCGCGACCGCTCGCGCGCGGGCTGCTTCAGGGCGTTCCGGCACAACAACTGGGTCGGTGCCGCAATCTTCGCGGGCATCGCGTTTTCCTACCCGATGGTGCTCCCTTGGCGATGAGCAACGCCGACGTTCCGATCACCAGCTTCGAGTTCGGCAACGGGCCGCTGCGCGGCACGCACCTGACGCTTTTTCCCCGCTACCTGTTGCATCGCGGCGGCGCCTATCACGAGACCATTCCGGCGCACGCCGTGGCGGCGATTCGGGTCGCGTTCGCGCGCAGCGAGCGCCAGATCGGGTGGGCGGTCGCGCTGGTGGTGATCGCGCTGGTGCTGATCGGATTGTCGGCACCGCTCGCGGCGCTGGCCGGCGCCGCCGCGGACCAGGTCGCGGCGCAGGTGCAGGCTGGCACGGGCGGCACGGGTCAGAGCGTCGCCGGCGTTGTCATTGCGGCGTTTCACTTCCTGCAGACCTGCGCGCGGCTGCTGCCGGTGGCGGGGGCGGCACTTGTGCTTTGGGGCGCCGCGCTGTTCGCGCTTGGTTGGCTCGGGGCCACGACCCTTACTCTGAGCCTCGGGGCGGTCGAGCGCGCCTATTCGGTACGCGGGCGCAATCTGATGCTGTACGACTTCGCCGAAGCGGTGGGGGAGAGCGTCCTGGTGGCGGGACGCTAGTGCGCTACGCCGACCTGCGCGAATTCCTCGCCCAGCTGGAGACGCTGGGCGAGCTCAAGCGCGTCACGGCAAGTGTTTCGCCGCGGCTCGAGATGACCGAGATCTGCGACCGCGTGCTGCGCGCCGGCGGTCCCGCGGTCCTGTTCGAGCGCCCCGCGGGGCACTCGATGCCGGTGCTGGGCAATCTGTTCGGCACCGTGCGCCGGGTCGCGCTCGCGATGGGCATCGAGGCGGACGCCTCGCCCGCGCCCGCGCTGCGCGAGATCGGCAAGCTGCTCGCCGCGCTGCGCGAACCGGAGCCGCCCAGGGGCCTGCGCGATGTGTGGGACAAGCTGCCCGAGCTGCGTGGCCTGGTCTCGAAAGTGCTCGACATGGCGCCCAGGCAGGTTGCCTCCGCACCCTGCCAGGAGGTAGTGCGCGAAGGCGCGCAGGTCGACCTCGGTCAGCTGCCGGTGCAGACCTGCTGGCCCGGCGACGCCGGCCCGCTGATCACCTGGGGGCTCACCATCACCCGCGGGCCGCACAAGCCGCGCGCGAACCTCGGCATCTATCGCCAGCAGGTGATCGCACCGAACCGCGTGATCATGCGCTGGCTCGCGCATCGCGGCGGCGCGCTCGACTTCCGCGACCACATGCTGGCGCATCCCGGCGAGCCGTTTCCGGTGGCGGTAGCGCTCGGCGCCGATCCGGCGACGATGCTGGCCGCGGTAACCCCTGTGCCCGACTCGCTCGGCGAATACCAGTTCGCCGGGTTGCTGCGCGGGGCGCGCACCGAGCTGGTGAAGTGCGTCGGCCGCGAGCTGCAGGTGCCGGCGCGCGCCGAGATCGTGCTCGAGGGCGCGATCCATCCCGACGACACGGCCCTGGAGGGCCCGTTCGGCGACCACACCGGCTACTACAACGAGACCGAGCGCTTCCCGGTGCTGACGATCGAGCGCATCACCATGCGCCGCGAGCCCATCTACCATTCGACCTACACCGGCAAGCCGCCCGACGAGCCGGCGATGCTCGGCGTGGCGCTGAACGAGGTGTTCGTGCCGCTGCTGGCGAAGCAGTTTCCGGAGATCGTCGACTTCTACCTGCCGCCGGAGGGCTGCTCGTACCGGCTCGCCGTGGTGAGCATGAAGAAACAGTACCCGGGCCACGCCAAGCGCGTGATGTTCGGCATCTGGAGCTTCCTGCGCCAGTTCATGTACACCAAGTTCATCGTCGTCTGCGACGACGACGTCGACGTGCGCGACTGGAAGGAAGTCGTCTGGGCGATCACCACGCGCGTCGACCCGGCGCGCGACACTCTCATCGCCGAACAGACGCCGATCGACTACCTCGACTTCGCCAGTCCGGCGGCGGGGCTCGGCTCCAAGATGGGCATCGACGCGACCAACAAGTGGCCTGCCGAAACGAGCAGGACCTGGGGCCGCCCGATCGCGATGGATCCGGCAGTGCGCGACAAGGTCGGCGCCATGTGGCGCGACCTCGGGCTCTAGCCAGCTCCTAGCCGCGCCGGCCGATCACCAGGCCGAGCAGCAGTCCGATTCCGCCTGCGACACCCGCGGTTTTCCACGGGTTCTCGTGCGCAAAGCGGTCGGTCGCGACCGCAGCGGCCTTTGCCTTGTCGACTGCGGCGCGCTCGGCTTCCGTTACCCGTGCCTTGGCGCTGCGAACGCTCTCTTCGAGCTTCGGGCGCAGGCTCTTCACGCGCTCGCTCGCATCCGCGGCGGTCGCGCGCAACAGATCTTCGGCGTCCGACAGCACGACCTTGACATCGGTGACAAGCTTTTCACGGCTGACGGATTCGTTGTTCATGATTGCTCCTTGGCTGGCCAGTTTCTCGATTTGCACGTCTAGGCTAGCGCTTCGGTGCCGAGCCACCTTGACGGCTGTCAATCGGCGCGGCGATGCCCCGCTCGTCGACAGAGTCCCGCGCGCGGCGGGGTAGAGGTATTTCCGAAATAGGGTGCTCAGGCCCTTGAAACCGAGCGCATTCGTCACTATCATTAGCACTCGCAATGGGTGAGTGCTAACAAAACCCTGCTGCTGGGGTTGGAGACATCCAACCTCTTGTTTATTAAACAATTTCATTGATTTTGATAGTGGAGAGCCGCATGAAAATCCGTCCGCTGCATGATCGCGTGATCGTCAAGCGCATCGAAGAAGAACGCAAATCCGCCGGTGGGATCGTGATCCCCGACACCGCCGCCGAGAAACCCGACCAGGGCGAGATCGTCGCCATCGGCAAGGGCAAGAAGGGTGACGACGGCAAGCTGATCCCGCTCGAGGTCAAGGTTGGCGATCGCGTGCTGTTCGGCAAGTACTCCGGGCAGACCGTCAAAGTCAAGGGCGACGAGCTCCTCGTGATGCGCGAGGAAGACATCATGGGCGTCATCGAAGGCGCCTAATTCCTCGACCGTCTATTCGAATCAACTAGGAGAAGTTTATGGCTGCAAAAGAAGTACGTTTCCACGAAAGCGCGCGGAACAAGATGGTCCACGGGCTGAACATCCTGGCCGACGCGGTGAAGATCACCCTGGGGCCCAAGGGCCGCAACGTGGTGCTCGAGCGCTCCTTCGGCGCGCCGACGGTCACCAAGGACGGCGTTTCGGTGGCCAAGGAAATCGAGCTCAAGGACAAGTTCGAGAACATGGGCGCGCAGATGGTGAAGGAAGTCGCGTCCAAGACCTCGGACGTTGCCGGCGACGGCACCACGACCGCCACCGTGCTGGCGCAGGCCATCGTGCGCGAGGGCATGAAGTACGTCACCTCCGGCATGAATCCGATGGACCTCAAGCGCGGAATCGACAAGGCGGTTCTCGCCGTCACCGAGGAGCTGAAGAAGGTCTCCAAGCCGTGCACCACGTCCAAGGAAATCGCCCAGGTCGGCGCGATCTCGGCCAACGCCGATGCCGACATCGGCAAGATCATCTCCGACTCGATGGACAAGGTCGGCAAGGAAGGCGTGATCACGGTCGAGGACGGCAAGTCGCTCGCCAACGAGCTCGAGCTGGTCGAGGGCATGCAGTTCGACCGCGGCTACCTGTCGCCTTACTTCATCAACAACCCCGAGAAGCAGATCGCGGTGCTGGATGATCCGTACATCCTGCTGCACGACAAGAAGATCTCGTCGATCCGCGAGATGCTGCCGCTGCTGGAGCAGGTCGCCAAGGCCGGCAAGCCGCTGCTGATCATCGCCGAGGAAGTCGAAGGCGAAGCGCTCGCCACCCTGGTGGTGAACAACATCCGCGGCATCCTCAAGACCTGCGCAGTCAAGGCGCCCGGATTCGGTGATCGCCGCAAGGCGATGCTCGAAGACATGGCGATCCTGACCGGCGGCACGGTGATCAGCGAAGAGCTCGGGCTCAAGCTCGAGAACGCGACGCTGAAGGACCTGGGCCGGGCGAAGAAGCTCGAAGCCGCGAAAGAGAACACCACGATCATCGACGGTGCGGGCGAGAAGAAGCAGATCGAGGCGCGCGTCAAGCAGATCCGGGTGCAGATCGACGAGGCGACCAGCGACTACGACAAGGAGAAGCTGCAGGAGCGCGTAGCGAAGCTCGCCGGCGGCGTGGCGGTGATCAAAGTCGGCGCCGCGACCGAAGTCGAGATGAAAGAGAAGAAGGCCCGCGTCGAGGACGCGCTGCACGCGACCCGCGCGGCGGTCGAGGAAGGTATTGTGCCGGGCGGCGGTGTCGCCCTGGTGCGCGCCCGCCAGTCGCTCAAGAACCTCAAGGGCGACAACCACGACCAGGACGCCGGCATCAAGATCGTGCTGCGTGCGCTGGAAGAGCCGATGCGCCAGATCGTCTTCAACGCCGGCGCAGAGCCCTCGGTAGTGGTCAACAAGGTGCTCGAAGGCAAGGGCAACCACGGCTACAACGCGCAGACCGACGAGTACGGTGATCTGGTCGCGATGGGCGTCATCGACCCGACCAAGGTAACCCGCACCGCGCTGCAGAACGCCGCTTCGGTGGCGGGCCTGATGCTCACGACCGACGCCATGGTAGCGGAGCAGGTCGAAGAGAAGAAGGGCGGCGGCATGCCCGACATGGGCGGCATGGGCGGCATGGGCGGCATGGGTGGCATGGGCGGCATGGACATGTAATCGGAACAGGGGAAATCGGAACAGGGGAAACCCACGGTTTCCCCTGGACCCCTTCCTGTCATGTCAGAGGGCGCTTCGGCGCCCTTTTTCTTTTGTGAACGAACCTTTGCGCTTATAATTCGCCCCTCCCAAACCGCGCCGCATCACCCGGGCGCGTCCGGCACGGCCAAGTAGCTCAGTTGGTAGAGCAGAGGACTGAAAATCCTTGTGTCGGTGGTTCGATTCCGCCCTTGGCCACCAAAATTCCACGCGCTGTCGCACTCCCCATCCATAATCCCATCCGTTCGACACGGACTAGGAGAAGCGGCATGGCGGGGGGGACGAGTTGGTCGGTCGCCGGGAGTTATTACGAGGCCTGCAATTGCCAGGCGGTCTGCCCTTGCCGGCGCCTGAACGGCGCGTCGGGCGGTGATTCGACCTACGGCGTCTGCCAGTTCCTGCTGTCGTGGCACATCGAGCGCGGCGCGGCCGACGGGGTCGACCTGGCGGGCCGCCAGGTGGTGATGGCCGGTTTCTATCGTGACGACGAAGCGGGCAGCCCGTGGTCGATCAGGCTTTATGTCGACGAGCGGGCGGAGCCCGAGCCTTACCGCCAGCTGGAGCGCATCTTTCTCGGCCGGGCCGGGGGCAACATGCCGTTCACCTCCAATATCGCCACCGTTATCGATGTCGAGCGAGCCAAAATCGCGCTCGTGCACGAGCCGGGCCGCGAGACCATCCGGGTAGGCAAGCTCGGTACGTCGGCGGCAGCACGCCGCGCGGAATATGAAGGCACGGTCAGCTGCGGCATTCCCGGCCACGATCATCCCGGCACGGAATACGTGGCCTCGCTTGCGGTGCACGACGGGCCGCTGCAGTGGGACTACGAGGAGCGCTGCGGCTTCGCCACGGAATTCCACTTCCACGACTGACCGCGCGGAAACCTGATTGTCACATTCCTCCGGGGCGGGGTCACCGCTGCCCCAGATCAGGGTTTCTCCCTCAGAGTCGAGTAGTTGGCGCGAATAGCTTTCAAGTGACTTTCAAAGGCGCTCGAGCGCGGCACCACAATACCCGTCGAAACGTCGTGCAAGCTTGTTGCGCGGCGCCGGGGCGCTTGCGCATAATGCCGTGGAGGAACGCGGAACCATCCGGCCCGGATTGATCGGCGCCTTGGATCGACGGCGACCGGCGCTTCCTCACTGGCCCAATCCAAGCACATCTAAGCACATCTAAGCACATCTAAGCACATCTCCAATGACACTCACGGTCAATCGTACCGAAGAGAAGGACGCGAACTGGGCGGACCTCATAGACGGGCTGCGCTACGACGGGTTTCGGCGCAGCGTGTCCGAACGCGGCGCGAAGGCAGAGACGCGCGAGGTCGGCGACGCCGATGCGGCGGCGCCTGCCGGCGGCGCGATGGGCAATCCTTCCGAGCCGGAGCCGAGCTAGACTTCGAGTTTGATCTCCCCGACGGGGGCGAACGTTCAGCTCACCGGGGGATTCGGATGCACATCGAGCGCGAGCTCAAGTTTCGGCTCCCCGGGGACGCCGGGAGCGGACTGTGGCCGCTTCTGCCCGGCACTCCGGCTCCGGCGCGCCGGCGCCTGGACAGCACTTATTTCGACACGCCGGATTTCCGGCTGCGCGCGGCGCGCGCAGCTTTGCGCCTGCGGCGCGACGGGCGCAAGCGAATCATGTGCTTCAAGAGCGAGGCGCCCGGAACGCAGGGGCTGCCGCAGCGCAGGGAATGGGAAGCGCCCGCGCTGCGCGGCAGCTTCTCCCCCGAAGCGCTGCCGTGCGAGGAAATCAAGGCCGCGTCGGGGATCGATCTGCGGCGCCATGCGGCGGCGCTGGCGCCGGTATTCGAGACGCGCTTCGTGCGCCGTTCGACGCAGGTCGTGCTCGGAGACGGAACTCGGGTAGACGTCTGCCTTGACGCCGGCACGATCGATGCCGGTCGGCAGAGCATGCCGCTGCTCGAGCTGGAGCTCGAGCTGGTCGAAGGCAGCCCGGCGTCGATGCTTGCCCTGGCCGAGGCTCTCGTCGAGCCGCTGGGCCTCGAGCTCGAGGTGCGCAGCAAGGCCGAGCAGGGCTATCGCCTGATCGAATCGCGCGCCGCGATCCCGCTCAAGGCGCAACTGCCGCGACTGCGGCGCGGAATGAGCGCCGAACAGGCGATGCTCGCCATCCTTGACGGCTGCCGCGCCCAGGTGCAGGGAAACGTTTTCGGGACGATGCATTCGCGAAATCCCGAATTCCTGCATCAGCTGCGCGTCGGCCTGCGGCGCCTGCGCTCGGCGCTACGGACCTTCTCACCCCTGGTCACCAAGAGCAGCGTGCAGCCGGTGACGCGCGAACTGAAGGCGATCGTCGCGCGACTGGGCGGCGCGCGCGACTGGGACGTCTTCTACATGATCCTTTCGCAGCAGATTGCGCCGCCGGCCGGGCGCAGCCCGGAGATGGCCCGCCTGCTGAGGAAGGTGCGCGTCAGGCGCAGCGCCGCGCGCGGGCAGGCGCGCGAAGCGCTCGGCGCGGCGGCGTTCCAGAAGTTCCTGCTACATCTCATGCGCTGGACGGAAGAGGCGCCGTGGCGTGACAGTGACCAAATCCGGGAAGCCGTTGCGCATCCGGTGGGACAGTACGGCCGGCGCGCACTCGCGCGCCAGGAACGCAAGGCCTTGCGCCACGCGCAGAGCATCGACTGGGCCGACTCGGCGGCGCGTCACAGGCTGCGCATTCTCGTCAAGCGCCTGCGCTACGCGTGCGAGTTCTTCGCGGACATGCTTCCATCGAGGACGACGCGACGCTACCTCGAGCGGCTGGAGGCGGTGCAGGACGTACTGGGCGAGTTGAACGATATCGCAGTTGCCGGCCGGCTGCTGGAAGAGCTTGGCAAGGGGAGCAATCCCGAAAGCGCCGCGTTCGTCCAGGGGTGGTTGGCGGCGCGTCAGGGTATCCTGCTCGCGCAGCTCGGCGTAGTCTGGCGCTCGTGGAAGAAGCAGGCGCGATTCGGCTGACGGGAACCGGAGTCGCGCAACCTGTGGTCAAATGATCCGTGTCGCCACTTGATTAGGATACGAGCATGAAACTTTGGATTGCGATAGCGGCTGTTCTGCTCATCGTCGCGGGCTGCAAAGGAATCCCGAACGAAGAGGCTTTCAAGGCCAAGGTAAGCACCTGGCAGGGCCACAACATCAGTGACGTCGTTGCCGCGTGGGGTCAGCCGAGCAGTACCCTGCATACGGCCGGGGGCGGCATGGTCTACACCTACAACAGGGGCGAGCCTGTCGCGACCTCGTGCGTGGTGGACTTTGTGGTCGACGCGGCGAAGAAGATCACCGCCTGGCGCTACTCGGGCACGACCTGCCGTACGACCTACTAGGTAGCGGCGGTCTATCGTGTCGGCCGGCTCCGATGACGGCCTCGGCCGCAATGCGCAAAAGGAGGCGCTGAAGCGCGCGCAGCCGGCGACGGCGCACAGCCAATCGTTCGCCGTGCTCGCCGTCGCGGTGCTCGGGGTCGTCTACGGCGACATCGGCACCAGCCCGATCTACGCCCTGCGCGAATGTTTCGCCGGCAAGAATCCGATCCCCGTCTCCCCCGCCAACGTTCTCGGGGTGCTGTCGCTGATCTTCTGGACCCTGGTGCTCGTCATCTCGCTCAAGTACATGGTCTATGTGCTGCGGGCGGACAACCGGGGCGAGGGCGGGATCTTCGCCCTGATCGCGCTGCTGCGCCCCGATCGCGACCAGGACCGCTGGCAACGCCGAATCCTCATTCTGCTCGGAATACTGGGCGCCTCGATGCTCTACGGCGGCGCCATGATCACGCCGGCGATCTCGGTGCTGAGCGCGGTGGAAGGCCTGCAGGTCGCGGCGCCGCATCTGCACGATTATGTAATTCCGATCACGGTCGGAATCCTGTTTGCGCTGTTCGCCGTGCAACGCCACGGCACCGCGGCGGTCGGCGCGGTGTTCGGCCCGCTGACGCTGGTTTGGTTCGCGGTGCTTGCGCTGCTCGGCGTGCGCGGGATTGCGCAGGCGCCGCAGGTGCTGCTCGCGGTCAATCCCTGGTACGCCGTTCAGTTCTTCGTCGCCAACGGCTGGACCGGGTACTTCATCCTCTACGCTGTGTTTCTCGTCGCCACCGGTGGTGAGGCGCTGTACGCGGATCTGGGCCACTTCGGGCGCAAGCCGATCCGCCGGGTCTGGTTTGGTTTCGTCCTGCCCGCATTGTTGCTGAACTATTTCGGCCAGGGCGCGTTGCTGATCACCGAGCCCGGCGGCAGCATCCATCCCTTCTTTCACCTGGCGCCGGCCTGGGGACTGTATCCGTTGATCATCCTCGCCACGGCCGCTACCTGCATCGCGTCGCAGGCGGTGATCACCGGCGCTTTTTCGCTCACGCGGCAAGCCGTTCATCTCGGGCTGCTGCCGCGCCTTCTCGTCGAGCAGACATCGGCCGACGCCCGTGGCCAGATCTACATGCCGGCGGTGAACTGGGTGCTCATGGTGGCCGCCATCGGCCTGGTCGTGGCGTTCCGCTCTTCGGGCAACCTGGCGGCGGCCTACGGCGTGGCGGTCAACTCCGCCATGGCCGCCACCACGGTGCTCGCGTTCAACGTGGCGCGCGAGCGCGGCGGCTGGCGGCTGCCCGCGGCGCTCCTGTTCCTGCTCGGCTTCCTTTCGATCGACCTCGGTTTTCTCGGTTCCAACCTGCTCAAGATTCCCGAGGGCGGCTGGTTGCCGCTGCTGATCGGCCTGGTCCTGTTCGCCGCCATGACCACTTGGCGCAAGGGGGCCAGCCTGCTCGCCGAGCGCATTGCCGAGACCACGCCGACGCTGGAAACGTTCATCGGCCGCATCGAGGGCGAAGGCGTGCCGCGGGTTCCCGGCACAGGGGTGTTCTTCACCGGGCGCCTCGACCAGACCCCGCCCGCGCTGCAGCAGCTGGTGCGGCATACTGGCATCCTGTACCAGCGCGTGATCATTCTGACGGTGGTGATCGCGCCGCAGCCGAAGACCGATCCGGAGGAGCGGCTCGAGATCAAGGACCTCGGCTCGGGCTTTCACCGCGTGGTGCTGCAATACGGATTCATGCAGGGGCCGAACATTCCTTCCGAGCTGGCGGCCTCGGCGGAGCTCGGCCTGACGACCGATCTGGACAAGGTGCACTACATCATCGGCCACGTCGACCTGCTGGCGGGCCGCAAGCTGCGCGGCATGGCCCGCTGGCGGGATCAGCTTTTCGTCCTCATGGCGAGCAACACCCAGGATGCGACCGCCTTCTACCAGATCCCCGTGGCCCAGGCCATGAAGGTGGGGTTGCAGGTGGGAATTTGACCTAGCGCAAGCTTCGAGCGGGGTGGCCTACCGTAAAATCCACCTTATAATCTCGGGCCTTAGCGCACTTTTTGGGTGATATGGCGCTGTACGCACTCGGACTGAACCACCAGACCGCTCCGCTCGACATCCGCGAGCGGGTGGTGATTCACGTCGAGCGCATGCGCGAGGCGCTGGGAGAGTTGCGCCGCAGCCTGGCCTCCGAGGCGGCCATCCTGTCGACCTGCAACCGCACCGAGCTGTACCTCGCGGCCGAGCAGCCGGCGGCCGCGACCGACTGGCTGGCGCAGTACCACAGCCTGAAACCCGACGACATCACGCCGTACATGTACACCCTGACCCGCGACCAGGCGGTGCGCCACGCGTTCCGGGTCGCCTCGGGGCTCGACTCGATGGTGCTGGGCGAGCCGCAGATCCTGGGCCAGATGAAGGATGCGGTGCGCGAGGCGCAGGCCGCCGGCACCCTCGGCACGGTGCTGCACAAGCTGTTCCAGCGCTCGTTCGCGGTAGCGAAGGAGGTGCGCAGCAACACCCAGGTGGGCGCCAACAGCGTGTCGATGGCGGCGGCCACGGTCAAGCTCGCGGCGCGCATCTTCCCCTCGCTGCACGAGCAGAAGGTGCTGTTCATCGGCGCGGGCGAGATGATCGAGCTGTGCGCGACGCATTTCGCCGCGCAGAGCCCGGCCCGCATCACGGTCGCCAACCGGACGCTCGAGCGCGCGGGCCAGCTCGCGCACCGCTTCAACGGGCATGCGATCGAGCTCAAGGCGCTCGGCGAGCAGCTGCACGAATATGACGTGGTGGTGTCGTGCACCGCCTCGTCGCTGCCGATCCTGGGCAAGGGCATGGTCGAGCGCGCGCTGCGTGCGCGGCGCCGGCGACCGATGTTCATGGTCGACCTTGCGGTGCCACGCGACATCGAGCCCGAGGTCACCGAGCTGGATGACGTGTTTCTTTATACCGTGGACGACCTGGGCGAGATCGTGGCGGCGAACCTCGACGCGCGCCGCTCGGCGGTGGAGCAGGCCGAAGCGATCATCGATACGCAGGTCGGCCAGTTCATGCACTGGATGCAGGCGCGCGAAAGCGTGCCGCTGATCCGGGCCTTGCGCGAGCAGGCCGAGCAAGCGCGCCAGCACGAGCTCGAGCGCGCGCTGAAGCTGCTGCAGCGGGGCGACGACCCGAAACAGGTGCTCGAAGCGCTGTCGCAGGGGCTCGCCAACAAGCTGTTGCACCCGCCTACCCAGGCGCTGAACGAGGCCGCGGGTGAGGAGCGCGAGCGCCTGAGCGAGACCGTCGCGCGCCTGTTCCACGTCAATCGCTAGTGAAAGCGTCTTTACGCGCGAAGCTCGACGGCCTGGCCGCGCGGCTCGCGGAGCTGAACGGCCTGCTTGCGGCGGAAAGCGCGACGCGCGACATGGAGCAGTTCACGAAGCTCTCGCGCGAGCACTCCGAGCTCAGCGGGCTGGTTTCGCTCTACGACCGCTTCTGCCAGGCCGAGAGCGACGCCGCGGCGGCCAAGGACATGACGCTCGATCCAGGGATGAAGTCGTTCGCCGAGGACGAGTTGAGGGAAGCTCGGGCGGCGATGGAGCAGCTCGAAGGCGAGCTGCAAAAGGTGCTGCTGCCGCGCGACCCGAACGACGAGCGCAACACTTTCCTCGAGATCCGCGCCGGCACCGGCGGCGACGAGTCGGCGCTGTTCGCGGGCGACCTGTTCCGTATGTATACGCGCTATGCCGAGCGCCAGGGCTGGCAGGTGGAAATCATCTCCGAGAGCCCCTCGGAGCTGGGCGGCTACAAGGAAGTGATCGCGCGCATCATCGGCCAGGGCGTGTACTCGAAGCTGAAATTCGAATCCGGCGGGCACCGCGTGCAGCGGGTGCCCGAGACCGAGGCGCAGGGGCGGATCCACACCTCGGCCTGCACCGTGGCGGTGCTGCCCGAGGCCGACGCGATCGACGACGTGGTGCTCAACCCGGCCGAGCTGCGCATCGACACCTTCCGCGCCTCCGGCGCCGGCGGGCAGCACGTCAACAAGACCGAATCGGCGATCCGCGTCACGCACCTGCCGACCGGGATCGTGGTCGAATGCCAGGACTCGCGCTCGCAGCACAAGAACCGGGAGAAAGCGCTCTCGGTGCTGGCGGCGCGCATCAAGGACAAGCAAACGCGCGAGCAGCAGGCCAAGACCGCCTCCGCGCGCAAGAGCCTGGTCGGCTCAGGCGACCGCTCGGAGCGGATCCGGACCTACAATTTTCCGCAGGGCCGGGTCACCGATCACCGCATCAATCTCACGCTGCACAAGATCGACCGCATCATGGACGGCGAGCTGGACGACCTGATCGGCGCCTTGCGCGCGGAGCACCAGGCCGAGCAGCTCGCGCTGCTCGCCGAAGAAGCCGCGTGAAGGTTGCGCAAGCGCTGGCCGGCTGCGGGCTCGACCCGCGCGAGGCCCGGCTGCTGCTCGCCGAAGCGAGCGGCTTCTCGCAGGCGAGCGTGATTGCGCATCCCGAGCGCGACCTGGCGCCGGAGGCGAGCACGTTGTTCGCCGACTGGGCGGCGCGCCGCCGCAGCGGCGAGCCGGTTGCCTACCTGCTCCGGCGGCGCGAGTTTTACGGCCTGCCGCTGGTGGTGACCCCGGCGGTCCTGATTCCGCGCCCGGAAACCGAGCTGCTGGTCGAGCTGGCGCTCGCCCGCTTGGCCGACGACGAGGCGGCGAGCGCGGTAGACCTGGGAACCGGCAGCGGCGCGGTGGCGCTCGCGATCAAGCGCCACCGGCCGCGCGCCAAGGTCGTCGCCACCGAGGCCTCCAGCGAGGCGCTCGAAGTGGCCAGACGCAACGCGGCGCGCCTGGCATTGGCGATCGAGCTGCGCCACGGGCGCTGGTTCGAGCCCCTGGCGGGCGAGCGCTTCGACCTCGTCGTCTCGAATCCGCCTTACGTGGCCGACGGCGACCCGCACCTCGCCGAAGGCGACCTGCGCTTCGAGCCGAGGAGCGCGTTGGCAGCCGGGCTCGATGGGCTCGATGCGCTGAACGCGATCATCGCCGGAGCGGCGGCGCATCTGCACCCCGGCGGCTGGCTGCTGCTCGAGCAGGGCCTGGGGCAGGACGGCGCGGTGCGCGAACTTCTGACACATGCGGGATTCGAGGGCATCGACAGCTGGCCCGACCTCGCCGGCATTGCGCGGGTGACCGGAGGCAAGTTAAAATCCTGACCAAATTGCTCAACTATTATCCGGGAGTACACATGAGCGACGTGCAGCAACTGATCAAAGACCAAGTCAGCAAACACCCGGTGGTGCTCTACATGAAGGGCACACCGCAGTTTCCGCAGTGCGGTTTCTCGGCCATGGCGATTCAGGTCCTGCAGGCGAGCGGGGTGAAGGAGCTGTTCACGGTGAACGTGCTCGAAAATGCCGAGATCAGGCAGGGAATCAAGCAGTTCGCCAACTGGCCGACCATCCCGCAGCTCTACATCGGCGGCGAGTTCGTCGGCGGCAGCGACATCATGCGCGAGATGTACGAAAGCGGCGAGCTGCGGACAATTCTAGAGGCCTCGAAGCAGCAGGCCTAGCGTCGCGCGCACCTGCCCGAGGTAGCCGCCGCCGAACAGATTGAGGTGGTTGAGCAGGTGATACAGGTTGTACAGGTGCTTCCTGGTACGGTAGCCAGCGTCGAGCGGCCAGGCCTCCTCGTAGGCCGCGTAGAACGTGCGCGGGAAGCCGCCGAACAGCTCGCTCATCGCCAGGTCCGCCTCGCGATCGCCGCGGTATACCGCCGGATCGAATACCACCGGCACGCCGCCGGCGAGAAATCCGGCGTTGCCGCGCCACAGGTCGCCATGAAGCAACGAGGCGGAGGGCGAGTGGCCGGCGAGCAGCTCAGGGAGCGCTTCACACAGTCGTTCCACGGGCTGCTTGATTTCCCGGTGACCGTTCGCCAGCGCGAGCCTTAGCTGCGGCGAGAGGCGCCGCTCGCGCCAGAAATCGATCCAGTTCGCGGCCAGCGCATTTTGCTGCGGGCTGGCGCCGATATAGTTGTTGCGCGCCCAGCCGAACCGTTCGCCGCTCGAGCGATGCAGCGACGCGAGGGCGCGCCCCAGCGCGACGAAATCTTCGCCTCCGCCGAGCTCGAGCAGCTCGAGCGCCAGGTAGGCGTACCCGTCCGCCGTGCCGTGGGCGAGAGGCTCCGGCGCCCGCATGCCGGCGGCGCGCAGCGCGGCGAGGCCGTCCGCTTCCGCGGCGAAGGCGTCGGCGAAACGCGGCGTGTTCAGCTTGACGAATAGGCGCTCTGCATCGGTAACGACGGCATAGCAGGCGTGGATGCAGCCGCCCGACGCCGAGCTCGCCGATTCGACCTTTACGCGGCGGCCGAGCGCCGCGGCCGCGGCGGCCTCGAGCGCCTGGCGGGCCACCGGCTCAGGGCTTCCTTTTCGCGCCGAGCCGCCGACGTGCGCGACGCACGGCCGCGCGCACCTGCGCCGGCGCCGTGCCGCCGACGTGGTTGCGGCTCGCGACCGAACCTTCGGGGGTGAGGAATCGGTACACCTCTTTGCCGATCCTGCCCGAATAGCGCTGCAAGGTTTTCAGCGGCAGCTGCGACAGGTCGCAGCCGGCCGCCTCGGCTTCGCGCACCGCGCGTGCGACCGCTTCGTGGGCGTCGCGAAACGGCAGCCCCTTGCGCACCAGATAGTCGGCAAGATCGGTGGCGGTCGAGAAACCCTGCAAGGTCGCGTCGCGCATCGCTTCGGGCACCGGCTCCAGGCCCGCGACCAGGTCGGCGAACACCGCGAGCGAGTCTTTCAACGTGTCGACGGTGTCGAACAGCGGTTCCTTGTCTTCCTGGTTGTCCTTGTTGTAGGCCAGCGCCTGGCCCTTCATCAGCGCGAGCAACGCGACCAGGTGGCCGAACACGCGCCCGCTCTTGCCGCGCACCAGCTCCGGCACGTCCGGGTTCTTCTTCTGCGGCATGATCGACGAGCCGGTGCAGAACCGGTCAGGCAGGCGCACGAAGCCGAAGCGCGGGCTCGCCCAGAGCACCAGCTCCTCGGCGAAGCGCGACAGGTGCACCATCGTCAGCGCGCCACAGGCGACGAATTCGACCGCGAAATCCCGGTCCGACACCGCGTCGAGCGAGTTCTCGCAAACACCGTCGAAGCCGAGCTCGCGCGCCACGCGCGCCCGGTCGATCGGAAAGGTGGTCCCCGCCAGCGCCGCGGCGCCCAGCGGCAGCCGGTTGAGACGGCCGCGGCAGTCCGCCAGCCGTTCGCGATCGCGCTCGAACATCTCGAAATAGGCAAGCAGGTGGTGGCCGAAGGTGACCGGCTGGGCGACCTGGAGATGCGTGAAGCCCGGCATCACCACCGAAGCGTGGCGCGCGGCCTGCTCGAGCAGCGCGCGCTCCAGCCTGGCCAGCAGTTGGGCCAGGGCGTCGATCTCGGCGCGCAGCCAGAGACGGACGTCGGTCGCGACCTGGTCGTTGCGCGAACGCGCGGTGTGCAGCCGCTTGCCGGCGTTGCCCACGATCGCGGTGAGCCGGCGCTCGATGTTCAAATGGACGTCCTCGGCGTCGAGCGACCACTTGAACTTGCCGGAATCGATCTCGCGCCGCACCTGCGCCAGTCCGCGTTCGATCGCGGCGAGGTCGGACTTGGCAATGATGCCGCAGGCCGCCAGCATGCGGGCATGGGCGAGCGAGCCGTCTATGTCGTGGGGCGCGAGGCGGCGGTCGAACGACACCGACGCCGTGAAGCGCTTGACGAGCTCGTCCACCGGCTCGGCAAAGCGGCCCGACCACGGCTTCGCGAAAGCCGTGGCGCGGCCTTTTTTATTGCGGCGGGCTTGAGGCGGCCGCTTGGAGGCGGGTGGGGCCATGGGGCATACTGGGATCACGCGGCGCGGCGATGACAAGTATAAGACAAAACGTTTACCCGGACGCCCTTCCCGATTTTCGCAACCTGGGCGTCATCGCGCGCGTCCTGCTCGGCGTGAATGTGCTCGCGCTCGCCGCCGCGGTCTACGCGGCACCGGCCTGGCCGCAGTTTATGGAGCAGTTCGTCGGTGCCGCCGCATACCTCGAGCCGCTGCTGCTGGGCAGCGTGGTGCTGCTGTACGCGTTCGCGCCGCTGCTGGCGCGCTTGCCGTACTGGCCCGGCTGCGCCGCCGTGCTCGGGCTGGTGCTGCTGCTGGCGGCCGGCTCGCATGCGTGGTGGCTGGGCGCCAGCGGGATCCTGCGCACGCTCGCGCTCGCCGCGCTCCTGGTGGCGCTGCTGCTGGGCTATCTGCGTCTGCTCGCCAAGGCCTATTCGCCTGCGCTCGCGGAGGCGAGGCTGCAGGCGCTGCAGGCGCGGATCCGGCCGCATTTTCTGTTCAACAGCCTGAATGCGGTGCTGGCGCTGATCCGGCGCGATCCCAAGCGCGCCGAGCGCACGCTCGAGGACCTGGCCGACCTGTTTCGTACCCTGATGTCCGACGGACGCCAGTTCGTGCGCCTGGCCGACGAGATCGCACTGCTCGAGCGTTACGCCAGCATCGAGCAGCTGCGGCTGGGCGACCGGCTGCGGGTGGTGTGGGAGCTGGACGCCGCGCCGCCGGACGCTCTGCTGCCGCCGCTGCTGCTGCAGCCGGTGCTGGAGAACGCGATCTACCACGGGGTCGAGCCGGGCACCGACACCGGCGAGGTGCTGGTGCGTATAGAGCAGCGCGGCCAGCGGGTGGTGGCGCGGATCGAAAATCCCTATTACCCCGATCACCAGCACCGCGTCGGCAACCGCATGGCGCTGGCGAACATCGGCGAGAGGTTGCAGCTGTTCTTCGATGCCGAGGCGAGCCTCGAGGCCGGGGTAAGGAACGGCCGCTACGTGGTGCAGGTCGAGCTGCCCTATCGCTCGCGCGAGGCGAGGCGCGCATGAGCGAGCTCGCGATTTTCATCGCTGACGACGAGGCGCCGGCCCGGGGGCGCCTGCGCGAACTGCTGGACGACATCGCGCAGGAAGTGCCGACGCGCGTCGTGGGCGAGGCGCGCAACGGCCTCGAGGCGATCGAGCGCGTGCCCGAGAGCGGCGCGCAAGTCCTGCTGCTCGACATCCAGATGCCGGGCATGGGGGGCATCGAGGTGGCGCGGCACCTGGCGCGCCTGCCGCAGGCGCCGGCGGTAGTGTTCGTCACGGCGCACGATCGCCATGCGGTCGAAGCGTTCGAGCTGAACGCGCTGGACTACCTGCTCAAGCCGGTGCGGGGCGAGCGGCTCGCCGCGGCGCTGCGCAAGGCGATGGCGGCGGGTCCGACGGCGGCGGCGCCGCTCGCGCGCGCCGCCGGCCAGGCGCGCGAATACCTTTCGGCGGCGGAGCGCAACCGCATTGTGCTGGTGCCGCTGCGCGACGTGCTCTACTTCAAGGCCGAGCTCAAGTACGTCACGCTGCGCACGCGCGAGCGGGAGCACCTGATCGAGGAGTCGCTCGTCGCGCTAGAGCGCGAATTCGCCGACAGGTTCGTGCGCATCCATCGCAACTGCCTCGTCGCGAAGGGCGCTATCCGCGGTTTCGAGCGTGCCGCCGACGAGGACGACGAGCCGCGCTGGCTGACGGTGCTCGACGGGCTCGAGGAACGGCTGCCGATCAGCCGCCGCCAGTGGCCGACGCTGCGCGACCTGGTGGCGGAGAAGTGAGCGCGCGCGCCAGGCGCTCGCGCGCCTGGTCGATCCGCCGCTCAAGGTAGGTGAGGTAGAAGTCGGGCAGGGTCAAGCCGACCAGCGGCTCGGCAAGCGCCTCGCCGCCGGCGCCGACGAAGTCAAGGTGGGGAACCAGGTGAACGCGGGTTGAGCGGGCGAACGCCGCTCGCGTGGTCCTGCGGCCGGCGAAATCGACCAACGGGGCGCTGCTCGTGATGTCGACCTCGACCATGCGCAGCCGGTCGCGTGCAGCCGGATCGGCGATCATGGGCTCCAGGTAGTCGCGCCGCGCGCGCTCGCAGTAGGGGCAGTCGGGCTGGGTGTAGAACACCAGCAGCGGCGCGTGCGCGGCCTGGGCCTCGCGCGCCGCGCGCGCGAGATCCGATGCAGGCGCGATGCGCTGCGCCGCGGCGGTCGCCGCCAGGCCGCATGCTAAAATGAAAAAGAGCATCCGCACAGAATGAACTCCCCAACATTGCGCCCCGTCGAGCGCGTGGTGATCGCCACCCGCCGCAGCCGGCTTGCACTGTGGCAGGCCGAGCACGTCAAGCAGCGCCTGGAGGCATTATATCCGCGGCTGTCGGTCGAGCTGCTGCCGATGTCCACCCGCGGCGACGAGCTGCTCGAGGTGCGGCTCGACAAGGCCGGCGGCAAGGGACTGTTCGTCAAGGAACTTGAGACCGCACTTGAGGACGGACGCGCGGATCTGGCGGTCCATTCGATGAAGGACGTGCCGGTGGAAATGCCGCCCGGATTCATGCTCGCCGCCATTACGGCGCGCGAGGATCCGCGCGACGCGCTGGTGTCGGCCCGCTACGCGGCGATCTCCGAGCTGCCGGCGGGCGCGGTGGTGGGTACCTCGAGCCTGCGCCGCGCGGCGCAGATAGCGGAGCGCTTTCCGGCGCTGCGGATCCACACCCTGCGCGGCAACCTGGATACGCGGCTGGCCAAACTCGACCGCGGGGATTACGACGCCATCGTGCTGGCGGCCGCGGGGCTCAAGCGGCTCGGCCTGGGCGCGCGCATCCGTTCGCTGCTGGAGGTCGCGGACAGCCTTCCCGCGGCCGGGCAGGGCGCGCTCGGCATCGAGTGCCGGGCCGATCGCGCCGAGATCTCGGCCCTGCTCGAGCCGCTGATCGATCCCGGGACCAGCATCTGCGTGCGCGCAGAACGCGCGGTGAATCGCGCGCTGGGCGGCAACTGCTCGGTGCCGCTCGGCGCCTACGCCGAGCTCGACGGCGCGTGCCTGCGTGTGCGCGCGCTGGTCGCCTCGCCCGATGGACGCCGCATCGCCCGCGCCGAGTGCGGGGGCAACGCGGCCGATCCGGAGCGCGTAGGGGACGAGGCCGCGGCGCTGCTGCGCGAGCGGGGCGCGGCGGAAATCCTCGCCGACCTGGTGGCGGAGGAGTGAGCGGCGGCCCGCTCGAGGGGCGCGGCGTCCTGGTGACGCGCCCGCGCGAGCACGCGCAGGGGCTCGCGGCGCTGATCGAGAGTGGCGGCGGCAGCGCGCTGGTGTTCCCGGCGATCGAGATCGAGGATCTGCCGGACCTGCGCCCGATCCTGGCGCTCATCGACCGGCTCGACGATTTCGATTTGGCGATCTTCATCAGCCCGAGCGCGGTGCACAAGGCGCTCAACCTGGTTCGCTCGCGACGCGGGGCGCGGCCGTGGCCGCCGCGGCTGCGCGTGGCGGCGGTCGGCCGCGGCAGCCGACGCGAGCTCGAGCGGCAGGGCATCGGCGGCGTGGTCGCGCCGCAGGCCCACGCCGACAGCGAGTCGCTGCTCGCGCTTCCCGAGCTGACGGACGTCGGTGGACGGCGCATCGTGATCTTTCGCGGCGACGGCGGGCGCGAGCTGCTCGGCGATACGCTCGCGGCGCGTGGTGCAGCGGTCGAATACGCGGAGTGCTACCGCCGCGCGCGACCACGCGCAGACAGCGCGCCGCTGCTGGCCACCTGGGCGCGCGGCGGCGTCGACGCGGTGACCGTGTCCTCCGCGCAGGGGCTCGCCAACCTGTTCGACATGCTCGGCAAGCTCGGCCAGCAGTGGCTGCGCACGACGCCGCTGTTCGTCCCGCATCCCAGGGTCGCCGAAGCCGCTGCGCGCCTCGGGGTGGGCAAGGTGATCGTGGGCGGCCCCTCCGACGCCGAGGTGCTGGAGGCTCTGGTTGCATACTTTCGCCCGCCGAAGTAAAAGGTTATCGCATGGAGCCTACCGACAGCACACAAGCGCCGGCCGACAAGGAAGCCGAGGCCGAAAAGGCGCCCGAGCCGGCTCCGCGCCCGCCGCGTCGCGGCGGCATGCTGCTCGCCTGGCTGGGGATTCTCATCGCCGTCGCACTGTCGGCGTTTGCGTGGTACGACGCCCGCACCCGCATCGACGCCACCCAGACCGAGCTGGCGCAACGCCTGCGCGACATCGAGGCCGAGAGCCGTGCCGCCCGCGCGCTGGCCCAGCAAGCGCAGGAATCTGTGCGCGAGTCGCAGACCAGGCTCGGACAGCTGGACTCGCGCCTGACCGAGCTGCAGGGCCAGAAGCAGGCGCTCGAATCGCTCTACCAGGAGCTGTCGCGCCACCGCGACGAGGTGCGGCTGGCCGAGATCGAGCAGGTGCTGACCATCGCTTCGCAGCAGCTGCAGCTCTCGGGCAACGTGCACGCTGCGCTGCTTGCGCTGCAGTTCGCCGACTCGCGCCTGGCGCGCGCGGACAGCGCGCAGCTTCTCCCTGTCCGGCGCGCGATCACGCACGATATCGAGCGGCTGAGCGCGGTCGCGGTGCCCGATCTGACGGGACTGAGCCTCCGGATCGACGGGCTGGCGGCGGCGGTGGACGACTTGCCGCTCGCGTTCGATGAGCGCGCCGCACCGGCGCCGGCCGGCGGCGCCGCGACCGGGACAGAGAACGAGGGATTTCTCGCGCGCTTGGGGGCACAGGTCTGGAGCGAATTGCGCCAGCTGGTGGTGCTGCGCAAGGTCGATTCCCCCGAGCCGCCGCTGCTGCCGCCGTCGCAGGGGTATTTCCTGCGCGAGAACCTGCGCCTGCGGCTGCTCAACGCGCGCCTGTCGCTCCTGATTCACGACGAGGCGGGCTATCGCAGGGATTTGCGCGCCGCGCAGGCCTGGCTGCGGCGTTACTTCGACGCGCACTCGAAGCGCGTCGGCGATGCGCTCGCGCAGCTGGACCAACTGTCGTCGGCCTCGCTCGACATCGAGGTGCCTTCCATCTCCGAAAGCCTCGAGGCCGTGCGCAGCTTCAAGGCGCGTGGCGGGCGAGGCTCCTGAGCGTGGTGCGGGCGCGATCATGAAAGGGCTGTTCTGGCTGCTTGCGGTATTCGCGGCGGCGGTGGCGCTGGTGATTTTCGGTCACGCCGACAACGGTTACGTGCTGTTCGTCTTCCCGCCGTACCGGCTCGAGATGTCGTTGCTGCTGTTCGGCCTCGCCCTGGTCGCCGCCTTTGCCGCGCTGTACGTCGTGGCGCGATTCGCGCACCATGTCCTCGCCCTGCCGGTGCACGTGAGCAACTTCCGCCAGCGGCGCCGGCGCGAGCGTGCGCATTCTGCCTTTGCTTCGGCGCTGCAGTCCTACTTCGAGGGCCGCTACGCGCGCGCGGAGAAGGAGGCCGACGAGGCCCATTCCCTCGGCGCCGCGCCGGGGCTCGCCGCGCTGATTGCGGCGCGGGCGGCGCACCAGATGCGAAATTTCGAGCGGCGCGACGAATGGCTGGAGCGCGCGGCGGCGGCGGGCGAAGGCTTGCAGGTTGCGCGCCTGGTATCGCGCGCCGAGCTCGCGCTCGAGGAGCGCGATTACGCTACCGCGCGCGACGCGCTGAAGGGCCTTCACGGCGCCGGGCCGAAGCACATCGCCAGCCTCAGGCTGCTGTTGCGCGCCGAGCGAGGCTTGGGCAACTGGGAGGAGGTGCTGCGCATTGCCTCGCAGCTCGCCAAGCGCGATGCGATCGCGCCGGCCGTCGCCGAGGAGTACAAGGTGCAGGCCTATGTCGCGTTGCTCGCGCGCGCGGCGGCCGATCGCGCGGCGCTCGAGGCGCGCTGGCGCGGCGTTCCCTCGCGCGACCAGATTCAGCCCAGGATTGCGGCCGCCGCCGCGCGGCACGCGGCGGCGCTCGGCGCCGCGGCGCTCGCGCGCGACATCATCGAGCGCAGCCTGGCGGCGGAGTGGAGCGCGCCGCTGGTCTCGCTTTACGGCGTGCTGCCGGCGCTGGATGCTGCCGAACGCGCGTCGGAGGCCCGCCGACGCACCGAGAAGGCGGAGAAGTGGCTGAACGAGCGGGCGGAGGATCCCCAGTTGCTGGCCACACTCGGGCGCCTGTGCGCCCATGCCGAGCTGTGGGGCAAGGCGCAGAGCTACCTCGAGGCGAGCCTTTCGTTCGAGGAAACGCGCGCCGCGCACCTGGAGCTGGCGCGGCTGGCCGAGCGCACCGGGCGCGAGGCCGACGCGCAGAGTCATTTTCGCCGCGCGGCCGAGCTCTCGGGCGCCTAGATCCAGTCCTTGGCGACGAGGAAGTCGCGGTAGAGCGCCGCCTCGGCGCTGCCGGGGGCGGGCTTCCAGTCGTAGCGCCACGTGACGCGTGGCGGCATCGACATCAGGATCGACTCGGTGCGGCCGCCCGATTGCAGCCCGAACAGCGTGCCGCGGTCATAGACCAGGTTGAACTCGACATAGCGACCGCGCCGGTAGGCCTGGAAATCGCGCTCGCGCTCGCCGTACATTAGGGCGCGGCGCCGCTCGAGGATCGGCGCGTAGGCGGTAAGGAAGTGATCGCCGACCGAGCGCGTGAGTGCGAACGAGAACTCGAAGTCGCGCTCGGCGAAGTCGTCGAAGAAGATTCCGCCTATGCCGCGCGGCTCGCCGCGGTGCTTGAGGAAGAAGTACTCGTCGCACCACTTCTTGAAGCGCGCGTGGCGCCCTTCGCCGAAGGGCTCGAGCGCGCGCTTGCAGGTGGCATGGAAGTGGCGCGCGTCCTCGTCGAAGCCGTAATAGGGGGTGAGGTCCATGCCGCCGCCGAACCACCACGCCGGCGCCTCGCCCTGGCGGGTGGCGAGCAGATAGCGCACGTTCATGTGCACCGTGGGGCAGTAGGGATTGCGCGGATGCAGAACCAGCGAGACGCCCATTGCCTCGAAGCCGCGGCCCGCGAGTTCCGGCCGCGCCGCGCTCGCCGACGGCGGCAGCCGCGGCCCCCTTACGCGCGAGAAGTTGACCCCGCCGCGCTCGAACACGGCGCCGTCCTCGATCACCCGGGTCAGGCCGCCGCCGCCACCTTCTCCCGGGCGCTGCCAGGGGTCGCTGCGGAAGCTGCCGCCGTCGAGCTCCTCGAGCGCAGTGACGATACCGTCCTGCAGGTCGGTGAGATAAGTGGCGACCGCTTCTGCGTCCATGCGTCCGGGCTAGCTTCTGGCCTTCAAGGCGCGCGCGCCGATGTCCTTGCGGTACTGCATGCCGTCGAATCGGATCGCCGCGACTGCTTCGTAGGCGCGACTGCGCGCCACGCGGATCGAATCGCCCAGCGCTGTCACGCACAGCACGCGGCCGCCGCTGGCGACCACGCGCTTGCCCTCGAGCCGCGTGCCGGCGTGGAACACTCTGCAGTCGGCGCCCGGCTGCGGCAGCCCCTCGATCACCGCGCCCTGGCGCGGCGCCTCCGGGTAGCCTTCGGCGGCCAGCACCACGCCGAGCGCGGTGCGGCGGTCCCACTCCACCGCGGTGCCTTCCAGACGGCCTGCGAGCGCGCCCTCGAACAGCGCGAGCAGGTCCGATTTCAGGCGCATGATGATCGGCTGCGTCTCGGGGTCTCCCATGCGGCAGTTGAACTCGAGCGTCTTCGGGTTGCCGGCCTTGTCGATCATCAGCCCCGCGTACAGGAAGCCGACGTAGCGCGTGCCGTCCTGCGCCATTCCCTGGACGGCGGGCATGATGATCTCACGCATCACGCGCGCGTGGACCTCGGGCGTCACCACCGGAGCGGGCGAATAGGCCCCCATGCCGCCGGTGTTCGGGCCCTGGTCGCCGTCGCGCAGGCGCTTGTGATCCTGGCTGGTCGCGAGCGGAAGTGCGCGGACACCGTCGGAGACGACGATGAAGCTCGCCTCTTCGCCCTCGAGGCATTCTTCGAGCACGACGCGCGCCCCTGCCTCGCCGAAGCGATGCTCGAGCAGCATCATGTCGATCGCCGCATGCGCCTCGTCCACGCTCGCGGCGACGACCACGCCCTTGCCGGCGGCGAGGCCGTCGGCCTTGACCACGATCGGCGCGCCGTTGCGTTCGACATAGGCCTTGGCCTCGGATGCGCTCTCGAAGGTGGCATGGCGGGCGGTCGGGATGCCGTGCCGGACCATGAATTGCTTGGCGAAGTCCTTTGACGCCTCGAGCTGCGCTGCGGCGCGGGTCGGGCCGAAAATCCTCAGGCCTGCGTCGCGAAAGGCGTCGACCACGCCGGCGGCCAGCGGCGCCTCGGGGCCGACCACGGTCAGGTGTATGCCTTCGCGCCGCGCGAACTCGACCAGCTGCAAAATCGCGCTGATGTCCACGTTCTCCAGGCCGGGCTCGGTCGCGGTGCCGCCATTGCCCGGCGCGACGAACACCATCTGCACGCGCGGACTTTGCGCCAGCTTCCAGGCCAGCGCGTGCTCGCGGCCTCCCGAACCGATCACGAGGAGCTTCATTTCAGTGCCGGAAGTGGCGGATCCCAGTGAACACCATCGCCACGCCGTGTTCGTCGGCGGCGGCGATGACCTCGTCGTCGCGCACGCTCCCTCCGGGCTGGATCACCGCCACCGCACCCGCAGCCACGACCACGTCCAGGCCATCGCGGAACGGGAAGAAAGCGTCAGAGGCGACCACCGAACCCGCGAGTGCGAGGCCGGCGCTGTTTGCCTTGGTCGAGGCGATGCGGGCGCTGTCGACGCGACTCATCTGGCCGGCGCCGACGCCGAGCGTCATGCCGCCGGCGCAAAACACGATCGCGTTCGATTTGACGTACTGGGCCACACGCCAGGCGAACAACAGATCGGCGAGCTGCGCCTCGGTGGGCGCTTTCTTGCTCACGACTTTGAGCTCGGCGCGCTCGATCCTGTGCGCGTCCGGGCTCTGCACCAGGAGTCCGCCGCCGACGCGCTTGAAATCGTGCGCCTGAACGGCGTGCGCGAGCGGAACCTCGAGCAGCCGCAGGTTCTGCTTGCCCGCCAGCACCTCGCGCGCATCGGGCTCGACGCGTGGCGCGATGATGACCTCGGCGAATTGCTTGGAAGCGGCTTCCGCGGCCGCGCGATCGAGCGCGCGGTTGAAGGCGATGATGCCGCCGAAGGCGGATACGGGATCGGTCTTGAAGGCCTTGTCGTACGCCGCAAGGAGGTTCTCGCCGACCGCGGCGCCACAGGGATTGGCGTGCTTGATGATCACGCAGGCCGGCTCCGAAAAGCCCTTGACGCATTCCCATGCCGCGTCGGCATCGGCCACGTTGTTGTAGGACAGCGCCTTGCCCTGCAGCTGGCGGTAGCTGGCGAGGCTGCCCGCGGCCGGCTTTTCGTCGCGGTAGAACGCGGCGGACTGATGCGGATTCTCGCCATAGCGCATGTCCTGCAATTTGCGGAACTGAAGGCTCAGCACGTCCGGGTACTCGCGCCGCTTGCCCTCGGCATCGAGCGAGAACAGGTAATTCGCGATGGCGCCGTCATAGGCCGCGGTATGGGCGAACACCTTCTTCGCCAGCGCGAGGCGGGTGGTCTCGGATACCGCGCCGCCGGCGCGGATCTCCTCGAGAACGGGGGCGTAGTCGGCCGGATCGACCAGGACTGCGACGCCGCCGTGATTCTTGGCGGCGGCGCGCAGCATGGTAGGACCGCCGATGTCGATGTTCTCGATCGCGTCCTCCAGCCGGCAGTCGGGGTCGGCGACCGTCGCCTGGAAGGGGTACAGGTTCACCACTAGAAGATCGATCGGCTCGATGCCGGCGTCGCGGATCGCCGCCATGTGCCCCGGGACGTCGCGCCGAGCCAACAGACCGCCGTGGATCTTGGGGTGCAGCGTCTTGACCCGCCCGTCGAGCATCTCGGGAAACCCCGTGTAGCGCGAAACCTCGGTGACGGAGACGCCTTCCTTCTCCAGCAGCTTCGCGGTGCCTCCGGTGGACAGGATCGACACGCCGAGCGCGGCCAGCGCGCGGGCGAAATCGACCACGCCCACCTTGTCGGAAACGCTGATCAGCGCCCTGCCGATTCGCTCCATCGTCGCGCAGGCGCCCCGGGCCGAGTCAGCCCTTGATTCGCAGCCGCTGCATCTTGCTGCGCAGCGTATTGCGGTTGATGCCGAGCATTTCTGCCGCGAGCGTCTGGTTGCCCTCGGCGAACCGCAGCACCGTCTCGATCATCGGCTTTTCAACGTTCTTCAGCACCATCTCGTGGATCGAAGTCGGTTTTTCGCCGTCCATGTCCTTGAAGTAGCGCTCCAGCGCGCGCCTGACGGCGTCGGCAAGATCGTTGCTGCGCGTGCTCATGCGGCGAGCCTCTCGGCGCGCTCGTCGTTTGCCGCGGCGGCCAGGCGCTCGAAGTATCCGCGCACCGCGGCGAGCTGCGCCTGCGCAGTCTCGATGCGGTTCGCCTCGCGGCGGAATTGCTCTCCTAGCGGCAGGCCCGACACCGTCCAGCCGATATGCTTGCGCGCGACGCGGGTGCCCTGCTCGTCGCCGTACAGGGCGTAAAGGCCGGCCAGGTGCTCCAGCAGCACGCCGCCGATCTCCTCGACCGTGGGGGGCGCGAGGCGCACACCGCTCGTCAGGTAGTGCTCGATCTCGCGGAAGATCCACGGCCGGCCAGGAGCCGCGCGACCGATCATCAGGCCGTCCGCGCCAGTGCGTCGCAGCACCTGCCGCGCATCCTCGGGGGTGCGAATGTCACCGTTGGCAATCACGGGGATCGCCAGCCGGGACTTGACCTCGGCGATCGTGTCGTATTCGGCCCGGCCGGCGAAGCCGCAGGCGCGCGTGCGGCCGTGTATGGCGAGCAGCTGGACGCCGGCCGCTTGCGCGATGCGCCCGATGCGCAGCGCGTTGCGCTGCTGCGGGCTCGGACCGGTGCGGATCTTGAGCGTGACCGGAACCTCGACCGCGTCGACCACCGCCTCGAGAATGCGCGCCACCAGCGCTTCGTCGCCGAGCAGCGCGGAGCCGGCGTAGACGTTGCAGACTTTCTTCGCCGGGCAGCCCATGTTGATGTCGATGATCTGCGCGCCGCGGTCCACGTTGAAGCGCGCGGCGTCGGCCATCAGCGCGGGATCGGCGCCGGCAATCTGAACCGATATGGGCGCCGCCTCACCCTCATGATCGAGGCGCAGGCGGGACTTGCGCGATTGGCGCAGCTCAGGGCGCGAAGCCACCATCTCGGAGACCGCCAAGCCGGCGCCAAAGCGCCGCGCGAGCTGGCGGAAGGGGCGGTCGGTGACGCCCGCCATCGGAGCGACAAACAACGCATTGCGCAGCACGTGCGCTCCGATTTTCATGCCCTGTAAGCGGTTGGAGTATTCGAGAGGAGCGACGATTCTAACATCGCGTCCCGCTCATGGCAGCGCCGAAGGCCCGTAGATCATGCGCCGCGCAAAGAACCGGCGCGCCGGCGGCAGCAGATCGAGCGCGGTGAGCGCCAGCCCTCGCGCAGCGCTCGCGGCCGGGTTTTCGCCGAGGAAGCCCCGCGCCAGCAGATCCGTGACGCGTATGGTGGCGCCCGCGTCCAGGCGGCGCCGAGCCGCGAAACCGTCGAGAACAACCGGGTCGCCCGGGTCGTCGGCCGCCTGCAGCGACGCGGCGAGCTCCCATGCGTCGCGCAGGCCGAGATTCAGCCCCTGGCCCGCGACCGGATGCAGCGTCTGCGCCGCGTTGCCGATGAACACTTCGCGCGTGCCGATGCGCGAGGCGCGAACGCGCAGGGAAAGGGGATGCACGGCACGGCCTTCGACCCCCAGGGCACGGCCGATGCGGCTACCCGTGGCGCGCGCGAACTCGTCGAGAAATGCATCGGGAGCGGCCGCAGCGAGCGCACGCGCCCGTTCGGGCTGCGCGCCCCAGACGAACGCGTAGCGGCCCGCCAGAGGCAGCAGCGCGAGCGGCCCTTCGGCAGTGAAGCGTTCGTGCGCCGTCGTGCCCGCGTGCGGCTCGGTCTCGACCACGCCAACCACGGCCTCCTGCGCGTAGCGCGTCTCGCGCGCGTCGTCGGAAATGCCTTCCGCGTGCACCACGCAGCGCGCGGGTAGCGTGCGCGCTTCGACGCCGCGCCGGATTTCGATCCCGCTCGACTCGAGCCGGGCGATGAGCGCGGACGCGAGGTCGCGGTACTCGACCACGTACCCCAGCGCGGGTACGCCGGCATCCGCGGCGCTGAGGCGAGCGCGGCCGAAGCCCCCCGCCTGGGAGACCAGGATGGTTTCGATCGGCGAAGGCTCGAGCAGCGGCCAGGCGCCGACGCGCTCGAGAATCAGACGGCTCGCGTACGACAGCGCAAGCGGGCGTCGCGCGGCGCTGCGGGCGCCGCCCGCGTCGCGCTCGAGGACCACCACCCGCTGCGCGGAGCTGCGCAGCGCGAGCGCGAAGCTGCAGCCGACCGGGCCGCCGCCGACGACCAGAACGTCAATTGCTTCCGCGGGCATCGCGCATCAAGGCTTCGATCTCTGCCGCCTGCTTCGGCGTCTCGTGGGTGAGAACCTCGCAGCCGGCATCGGTGACGGCGACGTCGTCCTCGATCCGCACGCCGATGTCGCGCAGCCGCTCGGGCACGTCGTCGGCGGCGCGGATGTACAGCCCCGGCTCGACCGTGAGCGTCATACCCGGAACCAGCGCACGCCATTGCCCTTCGCGCTTGTACTCGCCCGCGTCGTGCACGTCGAGCCCGAGCCAGTGGCCGGTGCGATGCATGTAGAAGCGCTTGTAGCTCTCCTTTTCGAGCGCTTGGTCGAGACTGCCGGCGAGAAGCTTGAGGTCGAGCATGCCCTGCGCCAGGACCCGAACCGCGGCGTCGTGCGGCGCATTCCATGCGTTGCCCGGCCTGATCTCGTCCATCGCCGCATGCTGCGCCGCGAGCACCAGCTCGTAGACTTCGCGCTGCGCGCCACCGAATCTTCCGCTGACGGGGAAGGTGCGCGTGATGTCGGAGGCGTAGCCTTCCAGCTCGCAGCCGGCGTCGATCAGCAGCAGGTCGCCGTCGCGCAGTTGCGCCTGATTCGAGACGTAGTGCAGCACGCAGGCGTTGGCGCCGCCCGCGACGATCGGCCAGTAGGCCGGGAACTGCGCGCCGCTGCGCCGGAACTGGTACAGCAATTCGGCTTCGATTTCGTACTCGTAGCGTCCCGGGCGCGCCGTCTGCATGGCGCGGCGGTGCGCGAGCGAGGAGATCGAGGCCGCGCGCCGCATCAGCGCCAGCTCGTGCGCATCCTTGACCAGCCGCAATTCGTCCAGCGGCGCGCGTACGTCCTGGACACGCTCGGGGGCCTGCACGCCGGCGCGCGCCTTGGCCCGAACCGCATTCAGCCAGCGCATCGCGCGCGCGTCCCACTCGGGATCGGCACCGAGCGGATAGTAAAGCGCGGGCTGGTTTTCCAGCAGTTGCGCCAACGTCTCGTCGAGCGCGCCGATCGGGTGCGCCTGGTCGAAGCCGAAGCGCTCGCGCGCCGCCTGCGGACCCCAGCGGAAGCCCTCCCAGGTTTCGCGCTCTTCGTTGCGCTCGCGGCAGAACAGCAGCGACTTGGGCGCATCGCCCGCGACCATCACCAGCACAGCCTCCGGCTCGCCGAAACCGGTGAGGTGGTAGAAGTGGCTGTCGAAGCGGTAGGGGTAGTGCGAATCGCGGTTGCGGATGCGCTCGGGCGCGGTGGGGATCACCGCGACGCCCGCGCCCATCGCGCGCACGAGCCGGTCGCGCCGGGCCTGATATACCGCGTTGTCGTTGGCGTTCATGTCCATGCCTGCCTTACTCCTCATTGTCCGGCCCGAGCTGCGAGTCGAGCATCCCGGCCCAGCGTGCCGCAAGTTCGTCCAACGGCGCGCGCGCGCGTTGCGACAGGTCGCCGAGCGCTGCCGCAAGCGCGTCGTGCGGCGTACCTGCGTCCAGCTCGGCAAGCGCCTGCGCGCATTGCTCGATCAGCCCGCCCGCGGCAATCGCCGTCGCCAGCGCGCTCTTCAGCCGCTCCCGGGGCTGCGGGATCCAGCCGCGCGGCGCGCCGAGCGATGCGAGCCGCTCGCCGAGCTCCATGACGCGCTTGCGCAGCCTGGGCAGCGCGCCCAGCTTCGACGACTGAGCGCCGCCCCACAGCGCCAGGTCGGCGAGCACGAGCCAGTCGCGACGCAGCCCCGCGAGCCAGTCCGGGTCGCAGGCGAGCGCGCGATCGACCGCGTCAGCGTCGAGCGCCATGGCGCGCCGCCAGCAGCGCGTCGAGCGCCGCCAGTCTTTCGGCCGTCCCGACGTCCTGCCAGACGCCTTGATAGAGCTCGCCGCCGATCCGTCCCTGTTCGGCTGCGGCCCGCAACAGCGGTGCGAGCGGCGCCCGGGTCCCGCTCTCGATTCCGTCCACCAGGGCGGGCGACATTACCGCGATGCCCGCATAAGTGTAGCGCGCACCGGCGCCGTTTCCGACCTGGCCCGAGTCGAGGCTGAAATCCCCTTGCGGGCGATGCGCCGGATTCGGCACCAGCACCAGATGCGCCAGCCGCCCGCCGAGCTGCTCGCCGCGCAGGCGGGCGAAGTCGCACTCGCAATAGACGTCGCCATTCACCAGCAGGAACGGCACCTCGCCCAGCCGCGCGCGCGCGCGCGCGATTCCGCCCGCGGTCTCCAGGGCTTCCTGCTCGCGCGAGTAGGCGATCGCGAGACCGAACGCGGCGCCGTCACCGATGCGCGCGACGATCAGGTCGGCGAAGTGCGAGACGTTGATGACCACCTCGCTGAAGCCGGCCGCGGCGAGACGCTCGAGGTGCCACGCGAGCAGCGGCTTGCCGCCGACTTCGAGCAGCGGCTTGGGCAGCCGGTCGGTGACGGGGCGCAGGCGCTCGCCGCGCCCGGCCGCCAGGATCATGGCCCTCATCGCGGCTCCCCGGGGAGATCGTCGAGCAGCTGTGCCAGCGGCGCGAGCGCCGGGTAGCGCCCGGCGGCCGCGCGCGCGTAGCCGAGGAAGCGCGGCGTGTCCGCGAGGTACCTCGCCTTGCCGTCGCGGTAGGTGAGGCGGGCGAAGATCCCGAGCACCTTGAGGTGGCGCTGCAGTCCCATCCATTCGAAGCCGCGGTAGAACTCCGCGAAGTCGGCATCGACCGGCAAGTGCGCCCGCTTTGCAGCGTCCCAGTAGCGCGCGCACCAGTCGAGCACGCGCGCCTCTTCCCAGCTGATGAAGGCGTCGCGCAGAAGGGAGGCGATGTCGTAGCTGATCGGGCCGATCACCGCGTCCTGGAAATCCAGCACGCCCGGGTTGGGCTGGCACAGCATGAGGTTGCGCGGCATGTAGTCGCGGTGGACGTAGACCGCCGGCTGCGCGAGGGCGCTCGCCGCGAGCCGGTCGAAAGCGCCCTCGAGCGCAGCCTTCTGGGGCGCGGAGAGCGAAAGCCCGAGATGGCGCCCGAGGTACCACTCGGGAAACAGCGCCATTTCCCTGCGCAGCAGCGCTTCGTCGTAGGGCGGCAGCTCGCCGGCGCGGGTGGCGAGCTGCCAGCGCACGAGCGCCGCGATGGCGTCGCGCAACAGCGCGTCGGCGTTGCGCTCGTCGAGCGCGGCAAGATAGGTCGTGCTGCCCAAGTCCGACAGCAGCAGGAACCCCTGCGCCGGGTCCTGAGCGTGGACCTCCGGCGCGTGCACGCCCGCCTCGCGCAGCAGCCGCGCGACATGCACGAAAGGCCGGCAGTCTTCCTTGTCGGGCGGGGCATCCATGGCGATGAAGCTGCGGCCGTCGGCGAGCGCGGCGCGGAAGTAGCGCCGGAAGCTCGCGTCCTCGGAGGCGGGGGCGAGGGCAAACGCGGAACCCGGGAGCTGCGCTGCGAGCCAGCGCTCGAGCGCGTCGAGGCGTACGTCCACGAGTTCCGTTGCGAATTCCGCCGAATTGTGACATTTTAGCACTCAAGATTCACCCCTTCCCCTTCCGCCTATGCAGCACCGCTTCGCGCGGAAGCTGGCCGTTCCCGCCGCCCGCTTCGCGACGCTGCTTGTCATCCTTGGCGCCGCGTCGGGCGCGAGAGCCCAGGCCGGCGCGCCGGCGCCGCAAGCCCAGGAAGACGGCCCGACCACCATCGACGCCGAGAGCATCGAGGGCGTATCGGAGCTCGAGGTGGTTGCGCGCGGCAGGGTCGAGCTGCATCGCGGCGACCTCACCATCTTCAGCGATTACCTCAAGTACAACCAGGAGTTCGGCCGGGTCGAGGCGAGCGGCGGCGTGCGGGTGCAGCGCGGCGGCGACCGCTTCTTCGGCCCGCGGCTGAGCTACGACACCAGGATCGACAGCGGCGTGTTCGAGCACCCGACCTTCGTCATCCAGCGCCAGCAAACATCGCGTGGGACAGCTGATCGGCTCGAGTTCCTCGGCAAGGACCACCTGCGAATGGACAATGCGACCTATACGACCTGCCGGGCGGACAAGGAAGACTGGAAGCTCGTGGTGGGCAAGCTGGACCTCGACTTCAACACCGAGGAGGGGCACGCCAGAAGCGCGAAGCTGCGCTTCCTCGGCAACACCATCGCGGGGCTGCCCTACGCCTCGTTTCCGCTCGAGAACTCCCGCAAATCGGGGTTCCTGACGCCGTACTACGCGCAGAACACGCGGCGCGGCCTCGAGGTCGGGGTGCCCGTCTACTGGAACATCGCGCCGGAACAGGATGCGACCTTCACGCCGGTCTATATGAGCAAGCGCGGCCTGCAGATCAAGACCGACTACCGCTACATCGATCCGCGGTACAGGGGCGAGCTGAAAGTCGAATACCTGCCCAACGACATGGCGTTCGGCGACACGCGCACGGGAATATCACTGCAGCACGAGCAGCAGTTCACCCCGCAGCTGCGCGGCGTGCTCGATCTGAACCGCGTTTCCGACAACGCCTATTTCGTCGACCTGTCGTCCCAGGTGCGGCAGGTTTCGGTCACCAACCTGCAGGGCGACGGCTCCCTGACCTACAACGGCTCGCTGGCGGGCTTCGCCTACGGCGCGAGCGCCAGGATACAGCGTTTCCAGACGCTGCAGGATCCGCTGGCGCCGATCGTGCCGCCGTACGACCGGGTGCCGCAGCTCAGCCTGACGACCGGCCGCAACGACATCGGCGGCTTCGCCGACCTGAGCTTTCCGGCCGAATACGTGCGCTTCAGCCACCCGACCCTGGTCGAAGGCGCGCGCACGTCCCTCGCCCCGACCGTTGCGGCGCCGCTGCTCGCCCCGGGCTGGTTCCTGACGCCGAAGCTCGGGCTGCACTACGCCACCTACAGCCTGAACCGCACCGACCCCTCGCAGTCCGACCGCCAGACCGTGTCGATCCCGTGGCTGAGCGTCGACAGCGGGCTGGTGTTCGACCGCCCGGTGCACTGGTTCGGTGGCGACTACACCCAGACGTTCGAGCCGCGGGCCTTCTATGTTCGCGTTCCCTATCGCGACCAGAGTCAGATTCCGCTGTTCGACACCGGCCTCGCCGACTTCAACTACGCACAGATCTTCAGCGAGAACCGCTTCACCGGCGGCGATCGCTTCGGCGACGCCGACGAGCTCACGGTCGCGGCCACGTCGCGCATTCTGGCTACCACGGGGCAGGAACTGCTGCGCGCCACCCTGGGGCAGCGCTTTTACTACAAGGACGAGCAGGTGGGGCTGACCGCCGCCTCGACGCTGCGCACCTACAAGCATTCCGACATGCTTGCTTCCGTCGGCGGGCGCATCGCGCACGACTGGACGTTCGACGCGACGACGCAGTACGACCCGCGCGAGCGTTTGACGCAGCGCTACAGCGCATCGGTCCGCTATGCGCCGGAGATCGCGAAGGTCCTCAACCTGAGCTACCGCTTCAACCGCGATCCGAGCAATCCGATCAGGCAGGTGGATCTTTCCGCCCAATGGCCTGTCAAACCCGGCTGGTATGCAGTCGGACGGTACAATTATTCCTTCCTCGACGCGCGGCTGCTGGAGGGAACCGGCGGAATCGAGTACAACGCGGGTTGCTGGGTCTTCCGCGCCGTATTCCAGCGCTTGCAGGCCGCCACCCAGGTGGCTTCGACCGGCTTTTTCTTTCAACTCGAACTCAACGGCCTCGGGGGCATCGGAACGGATGAAACGACCAGCATACTCAAGCGCAGCGTGCCGGGCTACGCCATCACCAATCCGCGCGACCAGAGGCTCGTTCCGCCCAGCCTGCATCCGAAGCTGCCCTTCGAGCAGGTCTTCTAGGGGGCTCCGATGCGCAGCCTGATCGCCGCCCTTGCATTGTGCTTCGCGTTTCCACTCGGTGCGTTCGCCGAGCGCCCGGCGTTGGTGGACCGTATCGTGGCGGTGGTCAACAAGGAGGCGATCACCCTTTCCGAGCTGGACGACCAGGTGGCGGCGGCCGAGCGCCAGCTGCGCCGCCAGGGCACGCCGCTGCCCGAGCGCTCCGCGCTGGAGCGGCAGGTGCTGGACCGGCTGATCCTGCTGAAAGCCCAGCTGCAGCTGGCGCGTGGAACCGGCGTGCGCGTGGACGAGGTGCAGCTCGATCGCGCGGTGGAGCGAATTGCGGAGAACAACAACATGACGCTCTCCGCGTTCCGCAGCGCGCTCGAGCGCGACGGCGTCGCGTTCGACAAGTTTCGCGAAGAGGTGCGCGATCAGATCATCCTCACCCGCCTGCGCGAGAGAGAGGTGGACAACAAGATCCAGGTGAGCGACGGCGAGATCGATCAATATCTGGAGCAGAACAAGGACGCTTCGAAGCAGCGGACCGAATTCAATATCGCGCACATTCTGGTGCGCCTGCCCGACCAGGCGAGCCCCGAGCGCATCGAAGCCGCGCGCGTGAAGGCGGAGAAGGCGCGAGCGGAGGCGCTCGCGGGCGCCGATTTCGCCAAGCTGGCGGCGAGCTACTCGGACGGGCCGGATGCGCTCAAGGGCGGCGAGCTGGGCTGGCGCTCGGAGGACCGGCTGCCGGAGCTGTTCACGGCCGCGCTCAACGGGATGCAGCCGAACGGCATCAGCGAGGTGCTGCGCAGCCCGGCGGGGTTCCACGTCCTCAAGCTGCTCAGCCGGCGCGACGCGACGGGCGCCGGCGGTCCGCCGGTTAAGCAGACGCACGCGCGCCAAATCCTGATCCGAACCAGCGGCGCGGTCTCGCAGGCCGACGCAAAGCGCAAGCTGGAGGGCCTGCGCGAGCGCATCGTGCGCGGCGGAGCCGATTTCGCCGAGCTCGCGCGCGTGCATTCCGAGGACGGCAGTGCAGCGCGCGGCGGCGACCTGGGTTGGCTCTACCCGGGCGATACCGTGCCGGACTTCGAGCGCGCGATGGATGCGCTCAAGCCGGGCCAGATCAGCGAACCGATAAAGACGCCGTTCGGCTGGCACCTGATCCAGGTGATCGAGCGCCGCACGGCGGGCATAAGCCCGGAGCGCCTGCGGCTGCAGGCGCGGGCGGCCCTGCGCGAGCGCAAGTCCGCGGAGGCCTACCAGGAGTGGCTGCGGCAGCTGCGCGACGAGACTTACGTCGACATCCATCTGGCGGAACGCTAGCGATGGGCGCGCGACAGCCCGTGATCGCGCTCACTTCGGGCGAGCCCGCGGGCGTCGGGCCGGAGCTGTGCGCCATGTTGGCGCGGCAACCGCTACCGGCGCGGGTGGTGGTGCTTGGCGACGAGGGCTTGCTTGCGCAGCGCGGCGCATCGCGCGCAACAGTTGAAATCGAGCATGTCCCGCTCGCTGCGCCCGCGATCCCAGGCAAGCTGGATCCGGCGAACGGCCGCTACGTCCTCGCGCTGCTCGATCGCGCCGCCGACGGCTGCCTCGCGGGAGAGTTCGACGCGATGGTCACGGCGCCGGTGCACAAGGCGGTGATAAACGACGCCGGCTTCGCGTTCACCGGCCACACCGAGTACCTCGCGGCGCGCGCCGGGGCGGCGCACGTGGTCATGATGCTGGTCGGCGGCGGACTGCGGGTTGCGCTCGCGACCACGCACCTGGCGCTGGCGGACGTCGCGCGCGCCATTTCCCGCGACGGCCTGATCGCCACCCTGCGCGTGATCGATCACGATTTGCGGCAGCGCTTTGGACTCGCGCGCCCGCGCATCCTGGTCGCGGGGCTCAACCCGCACAGCGGCGAGGGCGGCCACCTGGGGCGCGAGGAGATCGACGTGATCGAGCCCGCCCTGCAGGCGGCGCGGGCGGAGGGCATCGCGGCCGAAGGGCCGATTCCGGCCGACACGCTGTTCGTGCCCGAGCGGCTGAAGCTCGCCGATTGCGTGCTCGCGATGTACCACGACCAGGGGCTGCCGGTGCTGAAGTACGCCAGCTTCGGCAAAGGCGTGAACGTGACTCTGGGATTGCCGTTCGTGCGCACCTCGGTCGACCACGGCACGGCGCTCGAACTCGCGGGCAGCGGCCGCGCCGATCCCGGCAGCCTGCTCGAAGCGGTCCGGCTTGCGATCAAGCTCGCATCAGCCGCGTAAGCGCTTCGGCCAGCATTTCCTGCACGATCGCCAGGTGCTGGGGCGGATCGTCGAGGCGATCGCGCCGGTGGCTGACGACCTGGTGGTCGAAATCGGTCCGGGTGAGGGAGCACTTACCTGCCTGCTGCTCGAGCGCGTGCGCCGGCTCGAAGCGATAGAGATCGACCGCGATCTTGCCGCGAGCCTGCAAGCGGAATTCCCGAGTGAGCGGCTGGCGGTGCACCGCGGCGACGCGCTGCAGTTCGATTTCGCCGCGTTTGCGCCGGGCATGCGCCTGGTGGGCAACCTGCCCTACAACGTTTCCACGCCGCTGCTGTTCCATCTCGCCGGCTTCGCCGAGCGGGTGCGCGACATGCATTTCATGCTCCAGCGCGAAGTGGTCGAGCGGATGGTGGCGCGACACTCGACGCCCGAGTACGGCCGGCTGTCGGTGGCGCTGCAAACGCGCTTCCGGATGGCAAAGCTGTTGCGCGTCCCGGCAGGCGCGTTTCGCCCCCCGCCAAAGGTGGAATCCGCGCTGGTGCGCCTGGTGCCGCTCGCGCCCGAGGAGCGTCCGCAGATGGACTGGGGAGTCTTCGCCAGGACCCTCGCGGGTGCCTTCTCGGCGCGCAGGAAGAAGCTCTCCAACGCGCTGCCGCTCGGCGCGGCGGATTTCGAGGTGCTCGGAATAGACCCGGGATTGCGGCCCGAGAACCTGTCGCCGCAGGACTACGTGCGCATCGCGCAGCGACTCACTTGCGCTTCTCGATGAATTCGATCTTGTAGCCGTCGGGGTCTTCGACGAAGGCGATCACGGTGCTGCCGCCCTTGACTGGCCCCGGCTCGCGCGTCACCTTGCCGCCCTTGGCGCGCACCGCGTCGCAGGTGCCGCGGATGTCGTCCACCTCGATCGCGATGTGGCCGTAGGCGCTGCCGAGGTCGTAGCTGTCGACGCCGTAGTTGTAGGTCAGCTCGAGCACGGCGGTCTTGTCTTCACCGTCGTAGCCGACGAAGGCGAGCGAGTATTTCTGCTCCGGTCGGTCGGTGCTGCGCAGCCGCTTCATGCCCAGCACCTCGGTGTAGAAGCGGACCGAGCGATCCATGTCGCCGACCCGCAGCATGGTGTGCAGCAGTCTCATTCTGGCTCCCAAAATTGTGGCAATGAGGCGCCCGCAAGCTCGATCTGCTCGCGCGCGTCGCGCCACTCAGGATACAGCGTTCCGAGCAGATTCCAGAAGCGTTTCGAATGATTGAGCTCGACCAGGTGCGCCACCTCGTGCGCCACCACGTAATCGGCCAGGGCGGGCTGCAGATGCACCAGCTGCCAGTTGAGGCGGATCGAGCCGCGCTGCGTGCATACGCCCCACTGGCCGCGCGCGCGCGACAGTGCCACCGGCGGCGGCGCGAGCCCCAGGCGGGCGGCATAGTGCGCCGCGCGCGGCGCGAGCGCCGCCAGCGCCTTCTGCTTCAGCCAGCCCACCAGCAGCTCGAGCACGAGTTCCGCGCGCCGCGGCGCCGGCGCCGAGACGACGATGGCCGCTGCGGCGTGATCCACGCCGCAGCGGCCGTCGAGCACCTCCAACGCGACGGGTTCGCCGAATAGCGGCAGCACCTCGCCGCTTGCGCCCTTGATCACGCGCGGCGGCGGCACCGCCGACCATTCGTTCAACCTGGCGACGATCCAGTGGCGCTTTTCGCGCAGGAACGCCTCGATCTCGCGCCAGGGCGCGCGGTACGGGGCGCGCACCGAAAGGCCCGAGGCGTCGACCGTGAGGCCGATGGTGCGCCGCTTCGAGCGCGCGAACCGGTAGCTGATGACGCGCGGATCGGGCCCGGCCTCGTCGAGCAGGCTCAGCTGCTCGGGCAAAGCGTCTTCTGCTGCTCTTCGATCCACTGTTCGGCGAGCGTGTTGATCGTCTTGGCGTCGCGTCCGGCGCTGTCGATCGTCGGCCCGATGCGGACCGTGATAGTACCCGGGCGCTTGAGGAAGGCGTTGCGCGGCCACAGCAGCCCGGCGTTGTGCGCGACCGGCACCACCGGCGCGCCGCTGTGCTCGGCCAGCATCGCTCCCCCGGGCTGGTACTTGCGCCGTTCGCCGGGCGGGATCCGTGTCCCTTCCGGAAACACCACCACCCAGAAGCCCCGCTCGAGCCGCTCCCTGCCGAGCCGCACCAGGCGGCGCAGCGCGGCGGTGCCGCGCGAGCGGTCGATCGCGATCGGGCTGGTGAGCGCCAGGCCCCAGCCGAAGAACGGCAGCCAGAGCAGCTCGCGCTTGAGGAGGTAAACCTGCGGCGGGAAGATGATCTGGAATGCCATCGTTTCCCAGGCCGATTGGTGCTTGGCCAGGATCACCGCGGGGCGCCGTGGCAGGTGTTCCAGGCCTTCGACGCGCCAGCGAATACCGCACAATACCCGCGCAACCCACACCATCAGCCGCGACCAGCCCGCGATGATCCGGTTGCGGGTCAGCGGGGACAGCG
>Ga0315556_1000007_pt1 | contig 87810 bp, 68 predicted proteins | sample SalMarSW160310MG_FD_202112 | JGI IMG/M metagenome (GOLD analysis project Ga0315556, IMG submission 202112) | Salt marsh sediment microbial communities from the Plum Island Ecosystem LTER, Massachusetts, United States - Salt Marsh Sediment SW1603-10 ...
TCGTCCCATCCGACTCTCCCGGAGGCCGTCCCATGCGCATCCTCGCCGCCGTCGCTCCCTTCCTGCTCGCGCTTTCCCTGGCCGCGCAGGAACCGGTGGACCGCGGCATGGTCGACCGAATCGAGGCGGAGGCGACGGAGCACTCCGGCGTCATGGAGGGGTTCGATCACCTGACCAACGTGATCGGACCGCGTCTCACCGGCAGTCCGGCGCTGAAGCGGGCCGCCGGCTGGGCCGCGGACGAGCTGAGAGCGATGGGGATGACGAACGTCCACGAGGAGACGTTCGACTTCGGGCGCGGGTGGACGTTGGAGGGCCTCACGCTGGAAATGACCCGTCCCTGCTGCTTCCCCCTCGTCGGGTACCCGGAGGCATGGACCCCTTCGACCGCCGGGGCGCTCGAGGGGAGCCCCGTCTACGTCGGGGACTGGTCGGAGGAGCAGGTCCGGGCGCGAGCGTCCGAGCTGCGCGGGCGCATCGTGCTTCCCTACCGACCCATGGAGGCCTTCATCACGATGGACCGGGAGCAGCCCACGGACCATGACGCTCCCGTGCGTATCGGTGCGCCACCCTTCCTGCGTCCCTCGGCGCCCGTCGACCGGCGGGCGCTGCCGGACCTGCTCCGCGACGTGGGGGCGGGCGTGATGCTCGCGCCCAACCAAGGCACCGAGGGAACGCTGTTCGTGCTGGGCGACACCGGCGCGACCGACAACGCCGATGGCGTCGCGTCGGCGATGGAGGCGATGCGCATCCTGAAGGCGCTGGGGGTGCGCCCGCGGCGCACGATCCGCCTGGCCCTGTGGAGCGGGGACGGAGCGCGCGAGGCGGCCATCGTGCCGGCCACCTTCCTGCACCACGCTGCGATGCGGGACGCGAAGATCCCCAGAGCTCCCGTGAGCTGAAGGAGACCCGAGGGCCGATCAGGGGTAGAGCCGCTCCGTCTTCCAGCCGTCGTCTCCGCGCCGGAACGCCAAGCGCTCATGGAGTCGGTCGGCCTTCCCCTGCCAGAACTCGATGTAGGTGGGGCGCAGCAGGTACCCCCCCCAGAAGGGAGGTAGGGGGACGTCGTCGCCCGCGTATCTCGCTCCGAATTCCCTCACCCGCGCCTCGAGCTCCTCCCGGGAAGGCAGGGTGTGGCTCTGTTTCGACGCCCAGGCCCCGATCCGGCTCCCCCGCGAACGGGTCATGAAGTAGCGCGTGCTCTCCTCCTCCGAGACCCGTTCCACCGTCCCCTCGACACGGACCTGCCGCTCGAGGATACCCCAGTGGAAGCACAACGAGGCGCGAGGGTTGGCCCCCAGCTCGTCGGCCTTGCGGCTCTCGTAGTTGGTGTAGAACACGAACCCCCGCTCGTCCACCCCCTTGAGCAGCACCATGCGCACGGACGGGACGCCATCCGGCGTGGCCGTCGCCAGGGCCATCGACTCCGGGAGAAGCATCCCCGAGTCGCGCGCGGCGTGGAACCAACTCTGGAACAGCTCGATGGGACCCCGACCCTCGTCGGCCTCGGGGATTCCCCGCACCACGCCCTTGCCCAGCGTGACGATCGTGCGAATGGAGGACTTCAGGGACATGCGTTCTCCAGTGGGAAGGGGACGCTAAGATCGTGAAAGGGGTGTCGCGGGGGCAACGTCGCTCCGGGGGCTGGCGCCTTGGCCTCTTGTGCTGGGGGCTCGGGGCGCGGCGTGCCTCCCTCGGGATCGCTCGACCCTTGGGGCCGGGTGCCTCCTACCGACCACGTGGATGGGGCCCTCGCTGAGCGGCGCCGGGATCTTCCTCGTGACCCCAGGCCCCTTGAATCGATCTCCGTCTCTTGCCAGTTTTGATACGTACCCCCTCCCCCCTGGGGGGGGATAGACGAGAGGGGACCCGGTGACCGACGAGCGCACGCAGGACATCGTCCGAAGGCTGAAGAGCGTCGAGGGACACATCCGCGGAATCGAGCGGATGGTGGAGGAGGAGGCGTACTGCGTGGATGTGGTCAACCAGATCCTGGCCGTCCAGCGGGCCCTGAAGAAGGTGAGCGGATTGGTGCTCGACCGGCACCTGCACTCGTGCGTGACACACGCGATCCAGGGGAACGACGCCCAGGCGAAGGAGCGGGTGCTCGGCGAGCTGCTGGAGGTCTTCGAGGCCACCGGCAAGGCCTGAGGCGAGCCAACGGAAGGAGGCCGGACGATCCGGCCGACCCGAACGACGCATCACGAACGGAAGAGAAGCCAACCATGACGACGAAGACGGTTACCGTGCCCAACATCTCCTGCGGACACTGCGTGATGACCATCCAGCGGGAAGTGGGGGAGCTCGAGGGCGTGAGCGAGGTGAAGGCCGAGCAGGAGACGAAGCAGGTGACGATCTCGTGGGACCCTGACGCGACCGACTGGGTCGTGATCGAGGACACGATGAAGGAGATCGACTACCCGCCGGTCGGGTAGCGGCGGTCGGATAGCGGACGGAAATCAGCGAGGGCCGAAGCAATGCCCGTCGAGCGGCAGATGACGATCCCGGTGACGGGAATGACCTGCACGAACTGCGCGGCTACCGTCGAGCGGACGCTGAAGAAGACCGAGGGCGTCCTGGACGCCTCGGTCAACTATGCGTCGGAGCGCGCTACCGTGCGCTTCATGCCCACCGAAGTGCGCGAGAACCGCCTCGTGGAGCGCATCTCGGGGGCGGGCTACGGAGTGGCCACGCAGCGCATGGAGATCCCGATCACGGGGATGACGTGCGCGAACTGCGCGACGACCATCGAGCGGACGCTCCAATCCCGCGTGCCGGGCGTGGTCTCCGCGGTGGTGAACTTCGCCACCGAGAAGGCCGTGGTGGAGGTGGTCGCGGGCACCGCCGGCTGGAAGGAGGTCGCCAGGGCCATCGGGGACGCGGGGTACGGCGTCGTGGACGCTCCCCCGGAACGGATGGAGGACGCGGAGGCCGAGGCGCGGCGCGCCGAGATCGCGGATCAGACGCGGAAGTTCTGGACGGGCGTGGCGTTCGCGCTCCCGCTCTTCCTGCTGAGCATGGCGCGCGACTTCGGCCTGGTCGGTGGGTGGGCCCACGCGCCCTGGGTCAACTGGCTCATGTTCGCTCTCGCCACCCCGGTCCAGTTCTACGTCGGCTGGGACTACTACCGGGGCGGGTGGAAGTCGCTGCGGAACGGCTCGGCCAACATGGACGTGCTCGTCGCGATGGGCTCGTCCGTGGCGTACGCCTACTCGGTGGTGGTGGCGGTGGCGCTCACGCTGGGGACGGCGGCGCTCGGAGAGCACGTCTACTTCGAGACGGCCGCACTCATCATCACGCTCATCAAGCTGGGCAAGCTCCTCGAGGTGCGCGCGAAGGGCCAGACGTCCGAAGCGATCCGGGAGCTGATGGGGTTGCGTCCGGCGACCGCACGCGTGGTGCGCGACGGCACGGAGGTGGACGTGCCGGTGGAGGAGGTCGTCGTCGATGACGAGATCCTCGTGCGGCCGGGCGAGCGCATCCCGGTGGACGGCGTCGTCCTGCAGGGCCGCTCGGCCGTGGACGAGAGCATGCTCACGGGCGAGAGCATGCCGGTGGAGAAGGCGCCGGGCGACGAGGTCGTGGGTGCGGCGATCAACAGGGAGGGCGCGCTCCGCTTCCGTGCCACGCGTGTGGGCGCGGACACGGCGCTCGCGCGCATCATCCGACTGGTGCAGGAGGCGCAGGGGAGCAAGGCGCCCATCCAGCGACTGGCCGACCGGGTGGCGGCGGTCTTCGTGCCCACCGTGATCGCGATCGCCTTCGGGACCTTCCTGCTCTGGTGGCTGGGAGTCGGCGCGGGCTTCACGCCGGCCCTCATCCGGCTGGTGGCGGTACTGGTCATCGCCTGTCCCTGCGCCCTCGGGCTGGCCACGCCCACTGCCATCATGGTGGGGACGGGGAAAGGTGCCCACATGGGCATCCTCTTCCGCAGCTCGGAAGCGCTGGAGCGCGCGCACGCGCTCGGCGTCGTCGTCCTGGACAAGACCGGCACGGTCACGCGCGGGGAGCCGGCGGTCCACGAGGTCGTCGTGCGCGCACAGGCGACCGTGCCCGCGGGCGACGGGAGGAAGGACGCCGAGCGGCGTCTGCTCGGACTCGCGGCGGCCGCCGAGCGCCGCAGCGAGCATCCCCTGGGGGCGGCAGTGGTGCGGGAGGCGGAGCGCCGAAGCATCGCCCTCGCCGAGCCCGACCGGTTCTCGGCGGTGCCGGGCCGCGGTGTCGCGGCCTTCGTGGAGGGACACGAGGTCCTGATCGGGACGCGTCGCCTGCTGGAGGAGAACGATGTGGTCGTCGACGCGCTGATCTCCGAGGCGGAACGCGTGGAATCGGCGGCACGCACCCCGCTATGGGTCGCGGTGGATGGCGAGGTCTCAGGGCTCTTCGCCGTGGCGGACGCCGTCAAGGAGGGATCGAAGGAGGCCGTCGCGGAGCTGCGCCGGCAGGGGCTGCGCGTCGTCATGCTCACGGGGGACAACCGGAGCACGGCGGCCGCTATCGCCCGCGAGGTGGGCATCGACGAGGTCCGCGCCGAGGTGCTGCCCGATCAGAAGGCGGATGTCGTCCGTGAACTGATGGACGGAGGGGCGTTGGTGGCGATGGTGGGCGACGGGATCAACGACGCCCCGGCGCTCGCGCGGGCCGACGTGGGCATCGCCATCGGCACCGGAACGGACGTGGCCATGGAGGCGGCCGACGTCACCCTCATGCGCGGAGATCTGCGCTCCGTGCCCCAGGCGCTGGCGCTCGGGCGGGCGACCATGCGCACCATCAAGCAGAATCTGTTCTGGGCGTTCTTCTACAACATCGTCCTGATCCCCGTCGCGGCAGGCGCCCTATATCCGGTGACGGCCCTGCCGATGATCCTGCGCCAGCTCCACCCGATCCTGGCCGCCCTGGCCATGGCCTTCAGCTCGGTGAGCGTCGTCGGCAACAGCCTGCGGCTCAAGCGCGTGCGGATCTGACCGACCGGCGGCATCCCCGGGGTAGGTCGTCACAGCGTGAGCTTCAGGAGGACGGAGAACTTCTGATCGTCCGGCACCACCCCGGGTGGCGGCCTGGAGTCGTGAAGGTATTCGTGTTCCAGCGAGAGCGACACGTCCTCGAGGACCTTCGTGGACACCGACGTGGTGGTCGTCACGAGGAAGTCGGAGGCCCGGTTCCAGGCCGGCTGGTAGAAGGTGGCGTTCTCGACGGTCGTGCTCTCGCTGATCGTCTTCTCGACCTTGGCCCGCCAGCTCCACCGCGCGAGGCTCTCGGTCCCGGCCTGCGTCGATCCGGGGTCCAGGTGTAAGTCCTGATAGTCCCACAGAACGGCGCCGCTGAGGGAGGCGCTGCCGCCCTCCTCCGACCAGAAGGTGTACTTCGCCCCGGCACCCCCGCTCGAGCGGAAGTCCAGCTTGCGGATCACGTCGCGGGAGGCGTCGACGAACACGAAGGGTGACCACCTGTCCCCGGGCCACAGGTCGAGCTTCAGGGACAGCCGCTGGTCGTTGGCGATGACCTTCTGGTCGCTCGAGCCGTACCGCACCAGCGTCGAGATCTCGAACTCGGCGACGTCGGTATGGAGGTGCTTCGCGCTCGCACCGGTCCGCAGGATCGTGAACTTGCTGTTGCCCATGGCGCCGTTGAAGCCGAGCTCCAGCTGGACGTTCCAGGAGTCGGGCGCCTGCTGGGCTGCCGACGGCCGGGCTGTGGCGAGCACGGTCGAGACGCCGACGACGGAAAGCAGGAGGGTGGAGGTTCGTGACATCGGAGGGAAGAGACCGGGGTCGGGAGGGCTACGGGCGGGCCGGAAAGGTCGACGCGTGGTGCGCAGTGGGCAAGGCATCGCGGCCGGCCCGGAGACGGTCGCGCGCAGGTTCCCCCGGCTCGCAGGCCGCGCTACCTTGAATATCAGCGAGGAGCGCCCCCCCGGGATCGCTCGCGTCGGTACGAAGACATGAACGATCGAATCGGAAGCAGCTTTCCCGGCGGTCCGCGTCGCTCCACCCACTCCCCGAGGCCGGATCACCCGCCACGCCTCCAAAGGGTGGAACAGATGGAGCGGCGGGTGTCGCGCCGGAAGCTCGAGCGTTCGCGTGCCCGCCGAGCCCGACGTGTCGTGCTGGGGTTCTTCGTGGCGACGGTCCTCGCCGGGTCCCTCGGTGCCTACGTCGGATTCGCCAGTCACACGACCCCCGAGGAGCTGAGCGACGCCCAGCAGGCGGCCCGGAAGCGCGATATCGACATCTCCAGCGAAGTCAACCGAACCCTCCTGGAACTCTGGAAGATGGAAGACGTCGAGGCCCTTCGGAACAAGGGTCGGATCCGCTGATGGAGGGCGAGAGCCAGCGATGAAGCGGTTCGGGTGGCGGGATGTCCTGGCGCGTACGCCGCGCCGCGCCAACGTGCTGGTCGTGGATGACGAGGTGGAGGTACGCCGCGCGCTCGCGGAGCTGGTGACACGCTTCGGCTACGACGTGCGCTCGGCCGCCTCGGCCGAAGAGGCGGACCACTGGCTCAGCGCCGAACGCTACGACGTTTGTCTGCTTGACATCGAGCTACCGCGGATGAAAGGTCTCGAGTTCCTGGGATGGGCACTGAGCCGCGATCCGGAGATGGCGGTGATCATGCTCACGGGGCTGGACCTTCCCGAGGTGGCCGTGGAGTGCATCGAGCAAGGGGCCCGTACCTATCTGGTGAAGCCGGTGGAGGCCGAGTTCCTCCGGCTGGCGATCCAGGACGCGCTCGCGATGCGTTCCCTTCTTGTGGAGCGCAACGAGCTTTCCCGCACCTGACTTCACCGAAGGCTACCCATGGCGACCATTCTCGTGATCGACGACGAGGCCCAGGTCCGGGCCACGATGCGCCGTGTCCTCGAGCGCTACGGGTACGCGGTGGCCGAGGCCGCCAACGGTCGGGAGGCACTCAAGGCGATCGCGAGCACGAGCTGTGATCTCGTGATCACCGACATCAACATGCCCGAGATGGATGGAATCGAGGTGATCATGGCGCTCTCCGAGCGCCAGCCGGGCCTGCCGATCATCGCCATCTCCGGGGGCGGTCGGCTGCCCAAGGACCTGCTCCTGGCCAGCGCCGACATGCTCGGCGCCGTGACCACCCTCGCCAAGCCGTTCGACATCCCGGATCTGATCGGGTCCGTGGAGCGAGCCCTGGCCGAGAAGGATCACGACGGCGATTCTACTGCTGTCCAATAGCACATCCAGTCGCGGTGAGGACCTCGCGGACGGGGTCGTCCACCGCACCGTCCACGGAGGTTGAACGGTGACAGGGACGAGCCCGGACGAGGGCCCGACGGAAGGCACGCGGACGCCGCGCATGCAGATCTCCGACGTGCAGGCCGTCATCGAGAGCGCCCGTGCCCGCGGGGGAATGGACGCTCTGGAGAAGTTCATCCGTCGCCGCCTTCCGGAGGCGGAAGACGAGGAGATCCGGGAGGCCGCGGAGGTCGCGGTCGAGATCATCGAGTCGATCCCGGTGTTTCTCGCCCGGGCACGACAGGAGGCGGACGAGCGGAACCTGCGGTCGGTCGTGGGTCCGCTGCTCAATCACGCCGAGCAGTACTTCCTGCAGCCGATGGACCTGATCCCGGAAATGACCCAGGGACTCGCCGGGCTGCTCGACGACTGCTACCTGTTCATTCGCGTGCTCCAGCACCTGGACAAGGGACCGGAGCCCTTCCTCGACTGGGACCTCGAGTACCCGGAACAGTTCCTGCGCAGCCTGATCGGCAAGGAGATCAGCCGGCAGCTCGACGCCATCGTCCTGGACGCGATGAACCAGGTGTCGCATCACCTGGCGGAGCTCTGGTCCAAGATGTCGCACCCGGCCTGAGCGCCGGCCCTCCGTCTCGCGTCAGCGACGCCTTCCCGCCGGCGCCGCCGCCGAGTCCGCCGGCGCCGGCTTCTTCCAGAACCCTTCCGTACCCTTCGCCTGCGAGGCGACCGGGCCATGGAAGAGGGCGCTGTTGAACAGCACCCGGAAGGTCCCCCAGGGCTGGCCGCGCCACTGGGGACGGAAGCCGATCAGCACGACGTGCCCATCGCCGTGCCGGACGTCCACCGCGGCGGCCTGCCCCAGGATGTGCTCGGCACCCAGGAGGTAGCCCGACATGAGCGGCGAGCCCTCCGGGGCGTAGCTGGCCAGGACCGCCCCTTCGAAGCCGTCCTCGGTGGTGAAGACCGGGCTTCTATCGAAGAAGATCGGGGCACGACGCGGCATTCCGGCCATGACCGGGTGCGCGGGATCCACGCGGACCTCCAGGATCGAGCCGCTCGAGAAGAAGGCGTCGCGACGGAGCGCGCGCGTGACGTCGGTGACGGGGAGGTGCAGCTCGTCGATGCACAGGTCGCTCGCCTGGTTCAGGCACACGAGCGTGCCCCCGGCGCGCACGAAGGCCTCCAGGGAGCGGATGCCCTCGTCGCCCAGGCCGCCGGCGTAACGGTCGGGCACGGACCCCCGGGCGTATCCGTCCCGCAGGGAAACGGGACGCTCGGCGGGAAGGAGGATCACGTCGTAGCGGTCGCGCAGGTCTCCGGCGCGGACGTCCGCGTCGCGGATGTTCGTGAAGCGGAACCGATACTGCTCGAAGAGCCAGCGGCTCCACCCCTCGTCCATGCTCGCTGTCCAGGGGCGATAGAGCCCGACTCGCGGGCGGGGCAGCTCCGTGCCCGTGCTCGCGCCGCGGGTCGCCTGCAGGGCGAGCTCCGAGGCGAGCCGGCGCGCTGTGGCGTCGGCGAGGCCGGCGACGACGTACGTGCCCCCGTCGTCCGGCGTCCAGCGAACGGAGGCGCCGGCGTCCCAGCCCTCGTTGATGGCCCGGAACGTGTTGTTCTGCGCAGGATCCAGCCGGAGCGCCGGGCCGCCGCCCGTGATGCGCCCTGCCGGCGGGCGGACGGCCGTGGCCACCGCGTTGTCGTCGAACCCGACGCCCGGTGCCGCGTCGAAGGGGGACGCGTCCCCGACGTCGGCATCCCAGGCGGTGGGATCTCCCTCGAGGGGTCGAAGTGCGGCGCGCTCCGCGTCGGCGAGCGGCTGCGTCGCCTCGACCACGCGTACGTCCATCTGGAAGGGGAGCGTCCACCCTGCGGCGTCGTAGGGCTGCTCGGGCGGCCCTTCCGGGTATTCGCGCAGGTCCGGGTACGTCTGAGCCTCCAGGACCTGGCGGGCCAGCTCCGCGAAGGGCTGGTCCATCGGAATCACCCAGGTGCCCGCCGGATACGTCAGGCCCTCGTGCGTGACCGCGGAGTCGAGCTCGCTCACGCGGATGCCGTTGTACGCGAGGCGGCGGAGCAGTTCGACGGCCGCCACCGGGTCGCGCTGGTCCCGGGGTACGAAGTACGCATACGGAGGCCCGGCGCGGTAGCGCGCCACCACCTCGCGTCCGGATTGGTAGCGGTTGTAGAGGAGGTCCTCCCTGTACTTGGCCGCGTAGTCGAGGACGGCCAGCGACGCGACGTGCATGTAGTGGACGGCGTCGCCCAGCCGCCACCATCCGCCCGTCCAAGGGCTCGAGTACAGCGGCTGCGGCCGCAGGTCCCGCATCCCTGCCGGGAAGTCGCCGAGGGTGTAGAAACGTGGCGTCGCATAGCGGTACAGCGCCGTCTCGGTCCAGAACGCCGCCTGGTTCTGGAGCATCGGCATGTAGTCGACGTAGCCGGGATACCATGCGTCGAAGCCGGTGCCCATGTGCGTGGCCCCCGGGAGGCCGCGCGACTCGAGCATCTGCGCGATCGTCATCCCGATGGTGTTCACCTCCCGTGCCATGAGCGCGGGGACCCGCGGCGCGATGGGGTCGGCGAAGGGTGGCAGCCAGATGCGCGTCGGAAAGGGGGAGCTCTGGTGGTGGACGTAGATGATCTGGGGCTCCCAGTACCGCCACGTCCGTTCCAGCGTGCGCGACTCGATCATGTTGAGCATGTAGGAGTCGCGGTTGTTGTCGTGGCCGACGTACTTCTGGTAGAGCATCGGCATCGGGGCGACCTCGTAGGGGGTGCCCACGTTCTCGGCGTACCAGTCCGCGACGATCGTCTGCCCGTCGGGGTTGAGCGACGGCCACAGCGCCAGGATCACGTTGTCGCGGATGGCCTGGATGCGCGGGTCATCGCTGGAGGCCAGATCGTACGCGAGGCCGATCGTGTGCTGCGCGCCGGCGACCTCCGAGGCGTGCAGGCCGCCGGAGATGTCGACGATCGCGCGCCCCTCCCGCGCCAACGCCCGGGCCTCCTGCTCCGTGAGCCCCTCCGGGTCGGCGAGCCGATGCGCGATCTCCCGGTTACGGTCCAGTGCCGCCAGGTTCGCCGGCGAGGAGACGAGCGCGAGCCACCAGTCCCGGCCGAAGGAGGTCCGCCCGACCTTGACCAGCATCACCCGGTCGCTGGCGGCGGCCAGGCGCTGGAAGTAGTCGACGGACTGCTCGTACGTGGCCAGGTGGAAGTCGGCCCCCGGCTCGAACCCGAGGACCGAGGCGGGGGTGGGGACGGCCTGCGCGCCCAGGAAGGCGGCGGGCGCGAGGGACAGGGTCGTCGCCAGGGCGGCACGGAACAGGAAGGATCGCACGGGTCGCAGCATCCGGCTCGATGGAGCGCTGGTCCAGGGAAGGGAACGTCCGGCCGAATATGGCCGCGGGACGGGCCGATGCGCCACCTGGGTCGGGTGCGCTTCCGCCCCGTGGTGTCGCGGTCCCCGTCGGTCGTGCTGCCGCCGTGTCAGCGCGCCGGGAGCGCGTCGAGGCCCGCCCGGGCTCGCTGGGCCCACGCCGAGGCGGCGGGGCCCGAATCCCCGAGCAGCCTCAAGGCCCGTTCGAAGTGGGTCGTGGCGGCTTCCACCTCGCCCCGACCCGCGGCCAGGACGCCGAGCTCGTATTGGGCCCGGACCGTCACCGGGCCGAGCCAGGTGGTGGGCGGCACCAGCGACGACAGCAGGGCCTCCCCTTCCTCCCGCTGCCCGGCGTCGCGGAGCAGAAGGGCGAGGTTCAGCCGCATCTGAGGGGAGGGGGAGGACTCGAAGTCGTTGTCCGCGTGGATGGTCCACAGCTTCATGGCCGCCCGCTCGAGGGTGATCGCGCCGTCACGATCCCCCCGTCGCGCCGCCAGGCGCGCCTCGATGTCCGACTGGAGTGCGCCTCGATAGTCTTCGGACGTGCCCCCGGCCGGCAGCGTACCCAGGGCGTCCACCCAGCGTCTCGCGATCGCGGTGTCGCCGAGCTGCGCGTGCCATGCACCCATCAGCCAGCCCGCCGACCACACCGGCCGTCGGCCGAAGTAGGCCAGCGCCGAATCAACGGGGATGTAACGGGTCAGCGAGGTCATCGCCTTCCGTCCGGCGACGGGGTCCTCCAACCCCGCGAGGTCCGCCGCGACGATGAGCATCTCCATCGTCGCCTGGTCGATCCGCCGGTCCTCCGGATAGGTCCCGGCCTCCAGCACGGAATCGACCTTCGTCGCCCAACCGTTCGCGATCCAGCTGCGCAGGACCTCGCCGAACGCCAGGCTGTGGTTGGGCGCGCCCAGGGGTGTCACGACTTCGAGGAGGCGTCGATAGCGGGCGGGGTCGCCCACGCGGAGCTGCCGAAGGAGCTGGACGAACTCCTCACGAGGGAGCGAGGCCAGCTCGGGAAGCATGCGCTCGAACTGGACGGAGTCGGCCAGCAGCGCACGCAGGGAGCGGACCGTCGCCCGGCCCACGACGCCACTCGTATCCGCTCGGGTCAGCCGCTCGAGCTGCGCGCGCTCGTCGGCCGTGTCCTGGAGGGCGATGGCCCACCACTCCCGCGCCGACAGGGCAGGAACCTGGGTCGAGTCCAGGCGCACCACCCGCTCCGCGAGGGCGCGGCTTCCGTATTCGGGTGGGGTCAGCTGCCACCCGTAGGCGCGTCGGTAGTATTCCAGCTTCGCGTTCGCGTCGTAGTCCAGGGAGTCCAGAGCGAGAAGGTGGTTCGCGGCGGAGATCGCCCCCGGCCCGTCGGTTCGGAGCGAGGCCCGCATTCCCTCCAGGCGCAGGCGGCTGCGCTCGTTCAGGTTGTGCTCGAAGGGCTCCGCGCGTGCGAGCAGCTCGACGAACCCCGTGAAGGGTTGCCCGCGCAGGCTGAGGCCCCAGGACTTGATGAGGATCGCCTCGACCGTGGCGAGGACGAACGTCGAGTCGAGGGCAAGCGATCGGTCGATCGCGCTGTTGGCCGAGTCGACCATGCCGCGGCGCATGGCGTCCTTGGCGGCGAGGTACGCCTTCAGGGCTTCCGGAGACTGCGTGGCGTCGAAGTCCAGCTCCGCGGGAATGTCGGGCGGGCGGAGCGGCCCCCATACGCGGGCGAGGATGCGCACCGCGGCCTCGCGCACGGCGTCCGCCATGCCGTCGGCGGTGGACGACACGGCGAAGACGTCCATCGGCTCCGAGCGGCCTACCCTGTAGAGTCGCAGGGCGACCTCCAGCGTGGCGCCGGTGGGAACCACGGACCCCAGGAGGAATCGGTGGGCTCCGGACTCCTCGGCCAGGCGCTCCGCCTCCGGGCGATCCGGGACGCGAGCCGCCGCCCCGGCATCCGGCCGCAGGGAGCTCCACAGCGACCATGGGTCCACCACGCGGAGTGACGGCGCTCCATCGAGCGCAGTGGCCAGGAGGTCGGCGGCGCCCTCCGACCACTCGTCGCCCGCGTCGCCCGCGACGCGGAGGGGGAAGATCGCCAGGCCGACGCTTCCGTCGGCGTTCGAAGAGGGGTAGCGGATGTGCGACACGGCGCCGGCGGTCGACAGCACGATCAGCGCGGCGACGGTGAAGGCGCCCACCAGCTGGAGGTACCGGGAGACGGGGACCGGGGCGCGGCCCTCTTCGGGCGTGATGTCCACGGCCCTGCGCAGGCCCTGTGCGGTCAGGTCGTAGACCCAGGCCAGCACCGCGACGAGCGGGAAGCCGGCGATCGCGGCGATGACGATGATCCGGTAGGCCAGGTCGGGGAGGGCGAGGGCCGCGAAGACCATGTCGGTCCCCTGGAGGACGGCGGCGACGCCGGCTCCATACGCCACGAGGGCGCGTACCACGCGCCGCTGTCGGAGCTGCTCGACGAGCGACGCGACCCTGCCCACCGGACGCCTAGATCGTCCCGACGGCCCTCATCCCCCGCAGGACGTCCGCCCAGCGTTCCATCTCCTCGGGGAGGCCGAAGGACACGCGGTTCCATTCCGTCATGGGCGGGAAGGCCCGGCCCACGCGGATGCCCTGTTCTCGCATGCGGTCGATGTAGGCCTGCAGGTCGCCGTTGATGCGGTGCATGATGAAGTTCGTCTGCGTCGGGATGTACTCGAGCCCGAGCCCGTCCAGCGTCCTGGTCGCGATCTTCTTGGCCTCGGTGTTGACGCCGACGCTTCGCGTCATCAGCCCGTCATCGGCGAGCGAGGCTATCCCGGCCGCGCACGCCAGGACGTTCGTGTTGCTGTTCGCCATGAACGCCGAGAGCTTTCGCGCTGTCTCGGGATGGGCGACGCCGTAGCCGAGTCGCAGCCCCGCCATCCCGAAGATCTTCGAGAACGTGCGCACGACGATGACGTTCGGCTTGTCGTCGATCCACTTCAGCGCGCTCCAGTAGGCGGGGTCGTCCGCATACTCGAAGTACGCCTCGTCCACCAGGAACGTCGTTTCCGCCGGGGCGTCCGCGATCCATGCGTCCACGTCGCGGGACGGCGTCACGGTCCCGGTGGGGTTGTTGGGGTTGCAGATGTAGACCACCGACGGGCCGGTGCCGGCCGTGGCGCGCATGCGATCGAGATCGTGTTCGCGCGCCGCGTTCAGCGGGATGGCCTTCAGGTCGTAGGGGGACGCCCGCTGATAGCGGGGCACGTCCTCGAAGGTGGGCTCGGCGATGACCATGGGCACACCGTCGCGGTGGTATGCCTGGACGGCCATCTGGAGGACCTCGGTGGAGCCGGCCCCCATGACGAGGTGGTCCTCCTTCACCCCCAGGTGCTTTGCGAGCGCCTCCACGACCGGCCGCTTCCACTCACCCGGGTAGCGGTTGGCGTCCACGATCGCGTCGACCACACCCTGACGGGCGGCCGGGGACAGGCCTAGGGGGTTCTCGTTGGAGCTCAGGCGGACGGTGCCGTCCGGCAGGGTCTTGCCGACGCGCCAGAACCCCGATCGCTCGAACACCCCGGACAGTCCGCCGCCGGCGGAGGTGAGGCCGGCGAGGCCGGCGGCCATTCCCGTGGTAACGAAGCCTCGGCGATCCATGCGCACCTCCCGTGCTGACGCCCCGCGTGCGAGCGGTCCGGTGACCCCGCCGGGAAGCGGGGCCTGGGGCAATGTGCGCGCAACCCCCGCGGGATCGAAAGGGGCTCGTTCGGGTCAGCAGGTCGCTGTATCTTCCATCCGAGGTCCCGGGCGCCCTCCCCACCGCCCTCTCGATCCCATCCACTCCCCTGCCGCAGCGACGTTTCCATGCTCCCGAAGACCGCTGTGCTCGCCCTTTCCCTGGCCCTGGCGGCGGCGCCGGCCATGGCGCAGCAGGCCCTGCTGCTGCCGGAGGCCCCCGTCCGCTACGAGTCGGACTACCCGTCCGCGGACTTCCATCGCGGGCGGCGGCAGGCCGTGATGGATGCGCTGCCGGGGGGCTCGGTCGCCGTGATGGTGGGGGGGGTGCAGAAGGGGGCGTCTCTCGACGACCTGCAGTCGTTCGTCCAGGACCCCGATCTGTACTACCTCACCGGCACCGAGGAGCCGGGGTCGTCGCTCCTCCTGGCGCCGGGGGGCGTGGACCTCGACGGACGGACGGTGCACGAGGTGCTCTTCGTCCCGCCGCGGGACGCGGCCGAGGAGATCTGGCTGGGTCGGCGCTTCGGTGCGGAGCGCGCGCAGCGCGTGCTGGGAGTGGAGCTGGCGGTGGACAACGACCGATTCGACGAGATCGTGGGAAGGCTCGTGTCGGACCCCGCCACCGCGGTGCTCACCACCGGGGACGCCACGCTGCGCCGGATCCTCGACGGGCTGCGCGTGGTCAAGACCGACGAGGAGCTGAGGCTGCTCAGGCACGCCATCGACATCACCGCCGACGCACAGCGCGAGGTGCTGGGATCGGTGGAGCCCGGATGGACCGAATACCAGATCGAAGCGCTGGTGGAGTATACCTTCGCCCGGGAAGGCGCTGAGCGTCCTGGCTTCCCCTCGATCGTCGCGAGCGGGGAGAACGGTGTCCTGCTGCACTACGACACCAACCGGCGCACGACGAAGCCCGGCGACCTGGTCGTTGTGGACGTGGGCGCGTCGTACCACGGCTATACGGCCGACGTGACGCGCACCTATCCGCTCCAGGGCGCCTTCACGCCGGACCAGCGTCGCATCTACGACATCGTCCTCGAGGCACAGAAGGCGGGCATCGCCGCAGTGCGCCCCGGCGCCCCCTTCGGAGCCCCGGGAAAGGCGGCGTCGGAGGTGCTCGCGCGCGGATTGGCCGAGTTGGGCCTGATCGGGGGGTCCCGCGACATCATGGCGCTGAGCCGGTTCTTCCCCCACGGCACCAGCCACTACCTGGGTCTGGACGTGCACGACGTGGGGACCTACGACGTGCTCGCGCCCGGCCAGGTGATCACGGTGGAGCCGGGGATCTACATCGCGCCCGCCGAAGACGTGGACCCCCGGTGGTGGAACATCGGAGTGCGCATCGAGGACGACGTGCTCGTCACGGAGCGCGGGCCCGAGGTGCTGTCGGAGGCGGCACCGAAGGAGCCCGGGGAGATCGAGGCGACGATGCGTCCGACCGTCACACGTTGAAACGGATGTGCAGGATGTCGCCGTCCGCCACCACGTAATCCCTCCCCTCGACCTGTAGGCGGCCCTGGTCGCGCACCGCGGCCTCCAAGCCGTACTCCATGAAGACGTCGTAGGGAATCACCTCGGCGCGGATGAACCCCCGCTCGAGGTCGGAGTGGATGCGTCCCGCCGCCTGGCGCGCGTTCGCGCCGCGGCGGATCGGCCAGGCGCGCACCTCGTCCTCGCCGACCGTGAAGAAGGAGATCAGGTCGAGAAGGCCGTACGCGGTGCGGATGAAGCGCGCCAGCGCGGACTCGGACAGCCCGAGGTCGTCCAGGAACGCCTGCTGTTCGTCGGGCGCGAGCGCCGCGATGTCGGCTTCCACGCTGGCCGACAAGGTGAGCCCCGCGGCCCCCGTCTGCTCCACCCGCCGGGCGAGGCCCTCGGGAAGCGGGAGGGCCGCATCGGCCTCGCTACGGTTCAGCGCCACCAGCAGAGCGCGGTCCGTGAGCAACCCGTAGCCCTTCAGGAGGCCACGGTCCAACTCCTCGCGGGGAACGGAGCGGAGCGGGCGCTCCGCCTCCAGAGCCGCCGTCGCGGTCTCGAAGGCCGTGATCTCCCGGGCGTCCCCGCGCTCCTTGCGCAGGCGCTCGAGGCGCCGCTCGGCGATGCCGAGGTCGGCGAGGATGCACTCCAGGTGGAAGGCCTCCAGGTCCGACTCGGGGTCCGGCTCGCTGTCCAGCGCGGGGTTGGGGAAGCCACGCAGCACGAGGCACAGCGCCTCCTGGTCGCGGATCTGCTGCAGCGCCCTGGGCGACAGCCCCTTCTTCTCGGAGCCGTGCTCTCCGGGGATGTCGCAGAACGTCATCTCCGCGTAGGTGGTCTTCTTCGGCGAGAAGATGGCCGACAGCCGGTCGATGCGCTCGTCCGGTACCTTCACGGTCCCCAGACGCACCTCGCCCCCGTAACCCACCGGCACGTCCAGGCCGGTCATCGCGTTGAATACGGTGGTCTTGCCGGAGCCGGCGAAGCCGACCAGCCCGATCTTCACGGGATTCCCTCGCGCCGCGTGATGCGTTCCGCCGCGTCAGTCCGCCGCGGCCTGCATCGGTCGCTCGAGCACCGGCTGCGCCCTGGGCAGCCCCTCCCACTCGCGGTCCACGCGGTCGATGTAGACGGAGGCCGAGATGTCGCCGCACACGTTGAGCGTGGTGCGGCACATGTCCAGGATCCGGTCCGCGCCGAGGATGATCGCGATCCCCTCGGGCGGCACGCCCACCGTCGCCATGACGAGCATCATCAGCGGGAGCGACCCGCCCGGCACGCCCGCGGCGCCCACGGCGGTCAGCACGGCGAGCACGACTACGATGATCTGGGTGGGCAGGCTGAGCCCCGCCCCGAAGACCTGCGCGACGAACAGCACCGTGACGCCCTCGTAGAGCGACGTCCCGTTCATGTTCATCGTCGCGCCCAGGGGCAGCACGAAGCCGGCGATCTTCGGCTGCACGTCCAGCTCCTTCTCGGCCGTGGCGATCGACGTGGGCAGGGTCGCCATGCTGGACGAGGTTGAGAACGCCGTGATCATGGGCGCGTTCACGGAGCGCCAGAACGTGACGGGGCTCATCCTCCCGAAGATCTTCACCAGGGCCGAGATGCCTATGGTGGCGTGCAGGAACAGGCCGAGCACCACCACGATGATGTACAAGCTGAGCTGTTGCAGGATGCTCCAGCCGAACTGGGAGGTGATGCCGAAGATCAGGGCGAAGACGCCGTAGGGCGCGAGGTTCATCGCCATGTCGATGATCTTGATGACCGCGTCTCCCACCCCCTCCAGCACGGCGATGACGGGATCCGCCTTGGCCTTGGGGATAAGCGTGAGCGCGGCGCCGAAGATCAGCGACGCGAAGATCAGGGCCAGCATGTCCATGTTCGCCGCGGCCTCGACGGGGTTCCGAGGCACGATGTTCACGAAGGTGGAGACGCCGAAGTCCACCGGGCCGGTCTGGATCAGTCCCTCGCCCGAGAAGCGGCTCATCAGCTCGTCGCGGATCTCGGGCGGCAGGCCGGCGCCCGGGCGGATGGTGTTCACCAGCGTGAGCCCGATCGTGGCCGCGATGAGCGTCGACATCAGGAAGTAGCCGAACGTGCGGCCCCCGAGGCGGCCCAGCGTCTTCATGTCCCCGATGCCCGCCACGCCGAGCGCGATCGACGTGAAGACGATCGGCACGACCGTCATGAACAGCATCCTCAGGAAGATCTGTCCGATGGGGTAGGCGACGTTGTCGGCCACCCACCGGACCCCACCGGCGTCTCCGAAGAAGGCGTTGGTGAGGCTGCCCACCAGGGCTCCGAGCACGAGGCCCAGGCCGATCTTCGTATGGAGTTTCACGGGGTGCTCCTCGTCGGCGTGTCGAGCGTCGCCCGACCGCCCTGTATTCGGTTCAACGGCGCCGCGGCGGGCGTTGGGACGGTGCGACGGTAGATCCGGATTTCCGGCCGAAACCGTGCCGCCGATCGCCGCCGTGGGCTGTGGGGCTCGAAAGGACCCGCCAATATGAACAGGTGGGGGACTCCGGCGCTACCACCGTGGCGTCGCCCGCTTCGCCCGTTCGAGTCCGCTCGGGTCCGACGGACCGGCGCCCGTGCCGCGTCCTTGCACGCTGCGATCGCCTATGCCATATGTGCGTCCTCTCGTGGCCTTCCAGGAACACCGATTCCTCTCGCCTCCCCAGGGTGGAGTCCCCCATGAAGACCCTCCTCAAGGTCGTCGGCGTCCTGCTCGTGGTCCTGGTGCTCGCCGCCGGTAGCGTGTACGGCTGGGCACGCAGCAAGGACGCCTCGCTCCTGTCGCGGACCATCGACACGCACCGCGTGGACTTCCCCATCCCGTTCCCGCTCTCCGACGACGAGGTGGCCCGGGTGCGCCAGGAGCGGACCGACGCGGGCGAGCCGCCGCCCACGGACGCGGATCTCGACTCCGTGGCCCTGGCGCGGGCGAGGGCGAGCGGAGATCACCTGGTGCACGCCCGATACGGGTGCGTGGAGTGCCACGGTGCGGACTTCGGTGGCGGCGTCATGGTGGACGATCCGATGATCGGGAGGATCCTCGGCCCGAACATCACGAGCGGGAACGGGGGGAGAACGGCCGACTACACGGCGGGCGACTGGGACCGGATCGTTCGCCACGGTGTGCGTCCGGACGGGACGCCGGCCGCCATGCCGTCGGCGGACTTCCAGCGCATGTCGGACCACGAGCTGTCCGACATCCTCGCCTACATCCACTCGCTCCCCACGGTGGACGCGAGCGTCGCTCCGGTCCAGCTCGGACCCCTCGGCACCGTGCTCCTGGCCGCCGGGAAGATCCCCCTCTCCGCGGACCTGATCCCGGACCACCGGAAGGCTCACCCGGTGGAGCCTCCTGCCGAAGAGGCAAGCGCGGAGTTCGGCGCGCACCTCGCCAGCACGTGCTCGGGATGCCATGGCGCCGACTTCACGGGCGGACCCATCCCGGGTGGGGCACCCGATTGGGCGCCCGCTGCGAACCTCACGCCGCACGCGGACGGTCTGGCCGGCTGGACCTACGACCAGTTCGTGTCCACGCTCCGGACCGGAATGCGGCCGGACGGGACGGATCTGCGCGCCCCCATGTCTGGGATGATGCCGTACGCGCGGAACATGACCGACGTGGAGCTGCAGGCGCTGTGGGCCTACCTGCAGTCATTGCCGGCGAAGCCGTCTCCCCGCTGAAGGCCGGTCGCGTGTGAAGGGGACTCAGCGGACGGGCTCGATCGCCGCCCGCTCGATCAGAGCACCCTCGAGCACCTGGTCGACGACGTCCATGCCAGCGGTCACCACCCCGATCGTCGTGTAGTCGTGGTCGAGGCGGACGTTGTCGACCAGGTTCACGTAGATCTGTCCGTCCCCGGTGTCACGCCCGCGCGTCGACACGCCCACGGTCCCGCGCCATTGGACGACGAGGCCGACCTCGTCGCGCGTATAGGCGCCGTGCCCGGCGTATTCGTTGGCGAGTGGGCTGCCGCCCTGGATGACGAAGTTCGGCACCACCCGGTGAAATGTGAGTCCGTCCAGCGTACCCGCGCGCGCCATCTCGAAGAAGCGGAACGCGTTCGTCGGAGCGGTGAAGGGGAGCAGGTGGATGCGCACCTCGCCACCGCCCTCCATGCGCAGGACCACGTCGCTGCGCTCCATCGTCCGCAGGTCCGCCGCGGTGGGGAGGGGGAGACGCTCCGGGCTCCGGGGCGCGGCGAGGTAGGGATGCCCCGTCCAGGCCCCCAGCACCTCGGCGGCACGGGAGGCCACCTCCGCGTCGTAGTCGCGCAGGAACGGCTCGAGCGCGGGCGCGTACGCGGTGTCGCCGAGCGCACCTACGAGCTCCACGAGCGCGAGCCTGGGATCGCGCAGGGTCTGTGTGCCCGTGTGCCCCAGCCGCTCGAGGGCAGCCAGCGCCGTATCCACGACCGCTGCCGTCGAGTCGGTGTCGCGCAGTCGGGCCGCCACGGCGAGGATCACCTGGGGGGCGTCGTCGGAGGCGAGTGCCGCGACGAGCTCCGGGCGCGCGGCGGCGCCGGCGACCCGGGCGAGCCCGTCCAGCGCCTCCGCCCTGGTGTTGGCGTCCGGGTCCCGCACGAGGCCGCGCAGCGTCGCCTCCGCGGGGATCAGGGCGGCGGCGCGTGCAGACCACGTCCGCACGAAGGGGTTGGGATGCTCGGCGAAGCGCGGCAGCAGCGCCGAGGCCCGCTCCGGGTCGAGGGCCGCCAGCGCCGCCAGCGCATGCGCCGCGTCGTGCCACGCCCCGGATCGCTCGGCGGGGAGCGCGGATGCGAGGGCTTCCAGCCGGCGTGCCTGTCGCGCGCGGTCGGGGCAGGGCCGGGCCAGCGCATCCAGCGCCGCCAGGCGTACCGCCGCGGATTCGTCGCCGACCGCGCTGGACTCCAGGCGCTCGCACGTGAAGACGTCGCGATCCGCGGCGGCGAGGGCACGCACGCCTTCGACGCGCACCGCGGCGACCGGATCCTGGAGCGAGCGGTCCAGGAGGTCGGACCGCGCCCGACCCGACCGGGCGAGCCAGGCGGCACCGACGCGGCGCACACGCGCGTCCGCGTCGTCGAGGGCGGCGGACACGTCGGCCTCCGAAAGCGCGGACGCTGTCGAGAGCGCCATGAGGGCGACCTCGCGGACGCGTCCGTCGGCACCGTCCGGCTCGCCGTGGGGTGGCACGTAGCGGGCGATCTCGCGCAGCCTCGCGAGGACCGCATCGCCCACCGACGCGCCTGACCCGCCGCGGACGTAGGAGTACAGCCCGAGCGTCGCGCCCGTGAGCTGATCGAGGGCATCCCACGAGCCTTCGGGCGTCCGGGACAGGGAGAGCAGCGCGCGCTCGAGCTCCGGCTTCCTGGCGGCCTCCACCCGCAGGCGGCCCAGCGAGCGCGCCAGGACCCCGCGAACCCAGGGGTCCGCCTCGACGGCGACCCGCCGGAGGAGGGGAAACAGCGCCGGCCCTCCCGACCTCCCGTGGTAGGCCTGGGCTAGCGCATCCGCCGCTTGGCCGCGCGCGGTGGGGTCCGGATCCCCGAGCGACACGACGATGGGTTCGGCGACGGCCGGGTTCTCCAGCCGGCCCAGCGCCCGGACGCCCGCAGCGCGCAGCGAGGGCATGGGGTCGCCGGTCGCGTCGACCAGAGCCTGCAGCTCGCGTCCGCCGGCCGGCCTTACGTCCTCGGCGGCGACGATCCGCAGGAACGCGCGCGTGGCGACGTCGCCACGCCCGGCGTCGGGTGGACGGCATCCCCCGAGCCCGGCCAGCGCCAGCGCCAGGAGTGGGAGGGAGCGATACCTCGGTTGTGCGTGCATGGAGCGCCAGTATACGGCGGCGCCCCCCACCTACGCGATTGGATAACGGGCCTGGAGGCGCGCGAGGATGCGCTCGAGGTCACCTACCGTACAGCCGTCGAAGCGGCGCTGGCACACGCCGTCGTACGCCACGCAGAGCTGCCGACAGGCCGGATCGGTGATCGCCTGGTCGGCGATCTCGAAGAGGACGTGGTCCTCCTTGAGGATGTGCGCCCGGATGAGCGCCACGTAGCCGTGGGCGGAGTGCACCAGGCGCCGGAGGGCCAGCTCGTCTCCGGCGCGCGCCGCGGGGAGGGCGTCCGCCATGGCCCGCGCATAGGCCCGACCCTGCTCGTGCTCGTGCAGCATCACGGCGATCGGGCCGGTGTCGCGCGACATGCCGGTGGTCTCCAGGGCAGGGAAGAGGAGGTCCTCCTCCTTACCGTGATGGAGGGCGTCGGCGTAGAGGCGGACGAACGCCACGCAGTCGGCGACGCCGTCGAAGTCCATCGACCCGGTCGCGTGCTCGCGCTCGAGGATCTCCTCGAGGACGTCCGTCACCGCGAGGATCTTCTTGTGTTGCTCCCGGAGGACGCGCGTGGGCGTGTCGCCGTCGCTCATGATGCCGCCGTCGGCTCGTAGCACGGTTCGAATCGGGCCGTGAAATGGCGCAGGACCGGCGCCTGCTCCACGAACCGGAACCCGCCGATCGCGTCGCGCCTGCCGAACACTTCGAGGGTGACGTCCACGAGGTAGTCGACCTGGCTCTTCGTGTAGACGCGTCGGGGGATCGCCAGTCGGACCAGCTCCATCTTCGCCGTGCTCTCCTCGCCGGTTTCGGCGTCTCTGCGCCCGAACATGACGGTGCCGATCTCGACCGATCGGATCCCCCCCTCGAGGTAGAGCTCCGCGACCACCGACTGGCCCGGAAGCTCGCGCGGCGGCACGTGGGGGAGGAAGGCCGCCGCGTCGATGTAGACGGCGTGGCCTCCCGGGGGCTGCACGATCGGCACGCCGCCCTCCGTGAGATGCTCCCCGAGGTAGCGCGCGACCTCGATACGGTAGGTCAGGTAGTCCTCGTGCAGCACCTCCTGCAGGCCGACGGCGATCGCGTCGAGATCCCGACCCGCCATCCCGCCGTAGGTAGGGAAGCCCTCGGTCAGGATCAGGAGGTTCTCCTCCTGCCGTGACAGCGCGTCGTCGTTCGTGCACAGGAAGCCGCCGATGTTGGCAAGCCCGTCCTTCTTCGCCGACATCGTGCACCCGTCGACCAGGGAGAACATCTCGCGGGCGATCGCCTTGACCGGCCGGTCCGCGTAGCCGTCCTCCCGCTGCTTGATGAAGAAGGCGTTCTCGGCGAAGCGGCAGGCGTCGAGGTAGACGGGGATTCCGTGCCGATGGCAGACCTCGCTCACGGCCCGGATGTTCGCCATCGACACCGGCTGGCCGCCTCCGGTGTTGTTCGTGACGGTGAGCATGCAGATCGGTACCCGATCCGCGCCCACCTCGTCGATGAGGGCCTCGAGGCGTGCGACGTCCATGTTCCCCTTGAAGGGATGCGGCTCGGCGGGGTGCAGCCCCTCGGGGACCGGGAGGTCGACCGCCTGCGCGCCCGTCGCCTCGACGTTCGCGCGCGTCGTGTCGAAGTGCGTGTTGTTCGGCACGACGTGGCCCGGACGGCAGACGATGCTGAACAGGATCCGCTCGGCCGCGCGTCCCTGGTGCGTCGGGATGACGTGGGTGAAGCGGAAGACGTCCTTGACCGCCGCCTGGAAGCGGAACCAGGACCGGCTGCCCGCGTAGGCCTCGTCGCCGCGCATGAGCGCCGCCCACTGCTCGGAGCTCATCGCGCCGGTGCCCGAGTCGGTGAGCAGGTCGATGAGCACGTCGTCGGCGCGGAGCTTGAACACGTTCCACCCGGCCTCGACCAGGTAGCCCATCCGCTCCTCGGGGGAGGTCATGCGGATGGGCTCGACCACCTTGATGCGGAACGGCTCGATGATCCTGCGACCGCGCGTCATGGCGTGACGACCACCCTGATTGCGTTCCCCGAGCGGAGCATGTCGAGGGCCTGGCCGATCTCGGCGAGTGGGTAGCGATGAGTCACGAGCTCGGCGAGCCGGATCCTGCCCTGACGGACCATCTCGATGACGCGCGGATAGTCCACGGGCCGGCAGCCGAGCGAGCCCATCACCTCGAGCTCCCGAAACATCACACGACCCGAGTTCAGCGTCATGGTGTCCGGACTGTACCCGACGAACACCGCACGCCCTCCCGTCTTGAGGCTGGAGAGCGCGAGCTCCTGGGTCACCGGCTTGCCCACCGCTTCGAACGCGATGTCCGCGCCACCCCGCGTGAGCTTGCGTAGCGCCTTGTCCGGACGCTCCTGGGTCGAGGGATTCAGCGTCGCGGCCGCCCCGAGCCTGGTCGCCCACTCGAGCTTCATGTCGGAGACGTCCACGGCCACGACGCGCGCACCGAGGGACGCCGCGACCTGAACGATGTTGATGCCCACGCCGCCGCAGCCGAAGACGACGACCTCGTCCCCGGGTCGCACCCGCCCCCGGTTTACCACGGCGTGGTAGGGGGTGGTGATCGCGTCCGCGATGATCGAGCCTTCCACCAGCGGAATCTCGTCCGGGAGGTGGAAGACGTCCTTGGCGGGGACCGCCAGGTACTCCGCGAAGCCGCCGTCGATGTGGTTGCCCAGCATCTCGCCGTTGTCGCAGATGCTCTCGCGGCCCTCTCTGCAGGCCGGGCAGTGGCCGCAGCTGGTGACGGCGGCGGCCAACACGCGGTCGCCCGCCTTCATCCCGCTCACGCCCTCGCCCACGGCCTCGACCGTTCCGGAGACCTCGTGGCCGAGGATGACGGGCGGAGGCTTGAAGGTCGGCGTGCCGTGGTCGAGGTAGTGGAGGTCCGTGTGGCACACGCCGCATCCTGCGACCCGGACGAGAAGCTGTCCGGGGCCGGCGGTCGGGGTGGGGACGTCCTCGACGCTCAGGGGACGGTCCGGACCATGGAACACCGCGGCCTTCATGATCGGCTCCTTTCGGCGCCCGGACGGCGCCGGGTGTAGATGACCTTGAAGAGGGAGAGGGCGAGGGTGCACCCCTCGCACTGGGGGGCGAGCTCCCCCGGAAGGACGTCGTCGAGCAGGACGTCCTGGCCGGTGAGCTCGTAGAGCTCCTTCAGCTCGCCGAGGCGCGGCGGAGAGCCGGTGAAGCGCCGGATCCAACCGTCGTGCGCGAGCAGCTCGTCCCGGGCCTGCCGGGCCTCGGGGACGGGTTCGTCGCCCGTCCCCACCGCCGGGGACGCGGAGGCGTCGCTCACGCCGCGATCTTTTCCAGGCGCCGTTTGGCGAGGACGGCCGCGCCGATGGCGCCCGTGAACTGCACCAGGGATTCGGGCGGCACGTTCACCTCCTCGCCCAGGTGCTCGCGCATGACCCGCACCATGGTGGAGAATCGCATGATGCCGCCCACGAGGGTGAACTGCGGCTCCATCTGCACACGCTTCATCAGGCGCACCGAGCGCTCGATGAGCGATTCCATGGCGCCGTGCATGATGTCGGCGGGCTGGGCTCCGTTGCTCACGTGGTTGATGACCTCGGACTCGGCGAAGACCGCGCACACGCCCGAGATCGGAACGGGCGCCTTCGCGTACTCCACCAGCGGACCGATCTCCTGGATCGTGTAGCCCAGGTAGCGAGCCGTCTTCTCGAGGAACGCGCCCGTTCCGGCGGCGCATTTGTCGTTGAGGCGGAACGAGCGGACCTTGCCCTCCTCGTCCAGACGGAGGGCCTTCATCGTCTGGCCGCCCACGTCCAGCACGGTCATGGTGCCGGGGAAGAAGAAGCGCGTGCCCCACGACTGGGCGGTGAGGTCGGTGGCCTGCACGTCCCGGAAGGAGATCTGGTTGCGCCCGTAGCCGGTGCTGGTCAGGTAGGCCACGTCGTCCCGGGAGGCGCCGACCTGATCCAGCGCCTCCTCCAGCGCCGTGCGTGCCGCCTCCTCCAGCCGGAACCCGGTCGCGCGGATGCCCACCGTTGCGAGGTCCCCGTTCTCGTCGAGTAGCGCCGCCTTCGTGTAGGTGGATCCGACGTCCACGCCCGCGAAGTACTTCATGCCACCCCCTCCTTTTCCGCGGCCGTCTCGCGACCCTTTTGGATGCGCTCGAGCGCGAAGAGCGCCGCGCCCAGCGCGCCCATGTAGTGCGACTCCTCGCTCACGTTCAGCGGTGTGTGCAGCATATCCTCCAGGACCGACACCATGGCCTCGTTGAGGGTGACGCCGCCCGTGAACGTGATCTCGCCCTCGATGCCCACCCGGCGCAGCAGGGCGATGGAGCGGGACGCGATCGACCGATGCACGCCCAGGAGGATGTCCTCGATCTTCTTTCCACGCGCGAGCCAGGACAGGACCTCCGACTCGGCGAACACCGTGCACGTCGTGCTGATGTTCACGGGGCGCTGGCCGCGCAGCGCCGTCGGGCCGAGCTCCTCGAGCTCGAGCTCCAGCGCCGCGGCCGCCGACTGCAGGAAGCGCCCCGTGCCCGCCGCGCACTTGTCGTTCATGCAGAAGTCGATCACATCGCCACCGGGCCGTATCCGGATGGCCTTGGTGTCCTGTCCGCCCATGTCCAAGACGGTCTCGGTGGCGGGGAACATCTGGGCGGCACCCCGGGCGTGGCACACGATCTCGGTGATCTGCGTGTCGCCGAACTCGACGCGGTAGCGGCCGTAGCCGGTGCCCACCACGAAGCCGACGTCCTCCTCGTGGACGTCCCCCGCGCGCAGGGCCTCGCGGAAGGCCCGCTCGGCGGCCTGCACGACGTTGGCGCCTGTCGGGAGGAGCGATCTGCCGGTGATGACGCCCTTCTCGTCGACCACCACTGCTTTCGTCTGCGTGGATCCCACGTCCACGCCTGCAGCCCAGGCCATGGGGTTTCCTCCTCTCAGGCAGGTGAGGATGCGGGAGCGGCTTCGTCGGCTCTCGCCTTGCGGATGCGCCGCGAATCGAGCCCCTCGAAGAAGGCGTCGATGCGGTTCTTGAGCTGCGCCTCGGAGACCACGCGCTTGTCCATCATGTCCGATTCGATGTACAGGCAGAGGACGTCGCGCTCCGCCAGCACGACGCGGCGCGAGTCGGCCAGGCCGGTGGAGACCGTCCGGCAGCTCTTGATCGGGTGGTAGACCACGCCGTCGGCCCCGAACTCGTCGATCGCCTCGATGAGGTACCGGTCGTGGAAGAGCATCGAGTCGCCAGCGCGCTGCACGCCCAGGAGGACGCCTTCGGCCAGGCTCTCCAGCGGCCGGCTCAGGTCGTACTCGTAGTCGAGGTTGAGGCCACCGGAGGCGAACCACAGGTAGGTCGAGCTGACGAACACGCCACCCCACTCGCTGAACAGCTGGTAGAAGCGGCGGAAGATCGGATAGCAGGGCACGCCCACGAAGATGAGCCGGTGCTCCTTCCCGTAGTCCACCCCGTGGTCGAGGAGGGGGCTGATCCCGTGCAGCGACTTGTACGCCATCTCCTCCACGAGGTCCTCGAAGTACTTCGCACCGGCTTCGGTGCCGCGCAGCGCGTTGGCCACGCCCAGAAAGATCGTCCCCTCCATCATCGCGTCGAAGACCGCGGGGCTGCTGCGGTTGAGCTTGAGCACTTCGCGCCACGCCCGACCCATGCGGTTCGTAAGGTCCAGCACCTCGCGGAGGCGGTCGATGTCGAAGGTCTTGCCGGTGAGGGTCTCGAGTTGGCCGATGAGCTCCCGGAGCTGATGCTCGACGTAGCGGCGGTCACGCTCCATGTCCTCCCGCGTGGGGCCACGTCCACCGCGCGACATGCCGCGCGTGCCGGGGACGTCCACGGTGACCATCGGGATGCCGTACATCCGCTCCCAGATCTCGCCCCACTTCAGGTAGGTGTTGCACGCGTTGGTCAGCACCGCGATCGACGGCTTGGGGATCGTGCCCATCGGGTGCTCGCCGCCGCGGAGCTGCAGCGCGTAGTCCGCCTTCACGTAGCCGCACACGTCCGGGCTGAACCCCTGGTCCTCGGCCAGGCTCAGGTACTCGTCCGACACCCGCCGTACGGCGGTCTGGAGCGAGTTGATCTCGGGGAAGACCGTGTGGAGGTCGAAGGTGAGCAGGATCTCGTGAAGGCTCCCCATCACGAAGACGTAGGCGGCCTGCTCGTCGTTCTGCGCCGCGCGCGTGAGGGAGTCGAACCAGTCGCGGAACAGCAGGCCCCCGTCACGGGCGCCCCGGCCGATCAGCTCGTCAGGAGAGGTCTTGATGGTCATGGGTGCGCCTCAGGCGAAGAGGAGGTTTTCGACGAACGTCTCGAGCTGGATCTGCAGGTGGTCGAATGAGGTCATGCGCTCCTCGAACTCCGTCACGAAGTAGGGAATGTCCTCCTCGTCGAGAGCTTGCGCGTACGCTACCTGCTCGTCCAGGCCGGGCTCGCACATCTTGGCCGCGGCGACGATGGCGGCTCCCGCCTCCGCGCCCCGGATCCGCTCGAGGAGCATCCGCTCCTTGGGCTTGCGCAGGTCGTGCTGTACCGGGCTGTACGACGAGTCGTCCAGGTAGGCCATGGCCAGGTTGTGGACCGGATCACCCGCCGTGGGCACGTCGGAGAGGATCCAGCGCAGCCCGATCAGGAGATCGTCGTCGACGACGTAGCAGAACTCCGCGATCGCGCGCAGCAGATCGATGGGCGGCTGCTCGCAGAAGCCACCCTCGAAGACCACGCGGATCTTGTCCTGCTTGCGGGCTTCGCGGCCTTCGATGCGCGGGAGGATCCAAGCGAGCAGCTCGTTGTGCTCCTCCCGGGTGACCAGCCCGGCCAAGGCCAACAGGACGTACGCCTCGTGCACGGGCAGCAGCCAGGGGGTCCGGCGCTTGATGTCGTAGAGCCTGCGCAGGAGCTGCCGGTTGACGTTGAACACCCCGATCGCGGCGCGGATATCGTCGTCGGTCGTCTTCTTGCCGGAGATCGCCTCCAGCTCTCCCAGCACACGTCGGTACTCCTCGGTGAGCCAGGCGCCGGAGAACGTGGAGTTCGGGTTCTGTGGCAGGTAGAGGATCTGCGCGGGCTCGGGACGGTTGCGCGCCCAGATCCCCGCCAGGTTGCGGGCGGCGTCGCAGATCGGATGGGTCACGAAGAGGTCCACCTCGAGACGGCCTGTGAGCGCCAACTCGAGCGAGCTGCGCAGGATCGAGCAGAGGTACGAGCCGAACCTGGAGTCGGCCTGCTCCCGCTCCACCTGCGCGCCGCGCACCTTCACGGGAAGCACGCCCGCCGCCCGGGCCAGCTCCTCGGGGAAGTAGACCTGGAAGTGGCCCAGGACGCTTCCCCCGGCCTCCCGCCAGCGCTTCACGGTGGGGAAGTCCGGGTCTTCGACCACCTCGCGGCAGTAGGCGAGCACGGCATCCACCCCGGCGTCCCACGGAACGTCGAGGAGTCTCAGAGCGGGGTCCGGCGGGCGGACCTTCGGTGCTTGGGTCATATCAGGCTCCCGTCCAGACGGGGGGACGTTTCTCCAGGAAGGCGGTCAGGCCCTCGCGCGCGTCGGCGAGCCCCATCAGCTCGTCCAGGTACAGGTGCTCGATCGTGCGCAGCGCTTCGTCGAGAGGGGCATCGATCGGGCCCGTGATCGCGCGCTTCGCGAGGCGCAGGACCGGGCGGCTGAGGCCCGCCAGGTCGGCGGCGTAGCCGGTGGCCTCCCGCTCGAACGTCTCCTGCGGGTAGACGTGCTGGACCAGCCCCAGGCGCGCGCCCTCTTCCGCTTCCAGCGTGCGCCCGCTCAGGCACAGCTCGAGGGCGTGGGCGCGGCCGACCAGGCGCGGCAGCACGGCCGCCGCGAACGGTGGGAACACCCCGAGGCGGATCTCCGGCTGGCCGAGGCGGGCCCCGGCGCGGGCGAGCACGATATCGCAGGCCAGCGCCAGCTCCATGCCGCCGCCCAGCGCCGCGCCGTTGAGTGCCGCCACCGTCGGAAGCTCGAGCGCGACCAGGCGCCCGAGGAAGCCGTGGAAGACTTGGATCATCTCCTCCACGCGCTCGGGGACGTGGTCGGCCACGTCCACGCCGGCGCAGAAGGCCTTGCCGCGGCCGGTGATCATGAGGACCGACGCGTCGGGATCCTGCGCCACCCTCTCCAGGGCCGCGTCGAGCTCACGCATCATCGCGATGTCGAGCACGTTGAGCGGAGGCCGGTCGAGCTCGATGCGACGCAGCCCGCCGTCGGCGCTCACCTGCAGGTGGTGGAGGCCGGCGGATCCGGCGGTGTCTCTTTGGGGGTGCTCCATGAAGTCCCTCCCGAGGCCGCCCGGCGGAGGGGCCGGTGGCGTTCGAAGCTGGCGGTGGGAGGGGACCGCGCGAGTGCGCTGGATGTCGACGGTGCGAGCCGGCTCAGGCCATCACGTCGCTCCTCCGGCCGAAGCCAGGAGCGGCTCCTCGTGGAGCACCGCCTCCACGTACCGATCGGCGCGCTCTTCCAGGAGGTCGTGGAGCTCGGAGAACAGCCGCGCCGCCGCCTCGCCCGGCCACTCGTCGGGGAGGAGGGCCTTCGGGAGGTACGGATCCTCCAGGGGGAAGCGCCTGAACTCGTGGATCAGGTTGAAGCGGCGCACGTAGCATCCCTCGTCGGTGAGGGTACCGTCCCGGATTCCCGACCGTATGACGTCGAGGCCCGGCATCCACAGCCGGAGGAACGCGCGGTACCGCGCCGCGAGGCCGCCCTGGTCCCAGCAGCGTCCGACCAGGTCGAAGTGGTCGGAGTCACCCAGGTGCTGTGCCCGGAAGCAGACGAGGTGCTCGCGGATGCCCATCTCTTCCGCCATCTCCGACACCCGCTCCCCGACGTCGTGCGGCGAGATCCAGATGCCATTCCCCATCGAGCCGAAGCCCAGCCACGCCAGGCGGACGCGGAGGTGGTCGCGCAGGTGGCGGACGCCTTCGGGGATGGAATAGGAGAGCAGGTACCACTGGCCATCCCACTCCGCGTCCCAGGAGGCGTGGAAGATCCGGTCGCGGCCTTCGGCGAGGAGCTTGCGTCCCCGCGCCGTCAGGTCGTAGTAGGCGTGGCGACCGTGCCGCCGTCTCCGCAGCCAGCGCTTCCGCGCCATCCGCGACAGCACCGTGCGGACCGCGCCCTCCGACAGGCCGAAGGGGCGAAGCAGCGCGATGAGCGTCCCGACCCACACCGGGCGGCGCAGGTTCTGGAGATACTCTCCGTAGAGCGTGAAGACGAGGTCCTGAGGGCGCTTCGTGGTCATATGTCAGTTCGGGTACGATCGTAGAATATATGCCACAACCGCACCGACGCAAGGACCACTAGCGCCCCCGTCGGCGCAAGCTCAGCGGTGGGTCGGAAACCGCTCGAGGATCCAGGAGCTCACCGCTTCCAGCGCCGTCGGATCCATCGTCTCGGGGATCGTCGCGTACTCCTCCGGCGAGCCCGTCGACGCCTTCTGGAAGAGGTGGTTCAGGCCGGGAAGCACGCGCGTGGTCGCGTCGCGATTGCCGCCGCGCTGCAGCGCCGCCTTCACCTCGGGCAGGTCCAGATCCGGCGGAACCTGCAGGTCCTTCCCGCCGTTGAGCGCGAGCACCGGCACCTTCACGTGCTCGAGCGCCGGACGGGGGTCGTAGGTCAGGAAGAACCGGAACCATGGTGAGCTCACCTGCCGCACCTGGGCCTCGATCGCCTCCGGCGACAGGCTCTGGCCCGCCTGCGCGCGCTGGTCTTCCGGCAGCGAGGTGACCGCGTCCTGCATCGCCTTCCGGAGCTTCACGGCCGCCACCGCGGTGTCCGGCTCGGTGCGCACGATCCCGAACAGCTTCTCCTGCGTTTCCCGGTTCCGCCGGATGGCCTCCTCGCTCGCACCCTGTGCGCGTGCGATCAGGTCGCCCTGGGCGAGCACGATCTCTTCGCCCGTCACGCCCGGTCCGGCCAGCATCACCACGAAATCCACCAGGCCGGAGCGAGCGGCCGCCATCGGGCCGACGAGCGCGCCTTCCGAGTGACCGACGATCCCCACCGGGCCGATGTCCGGACGGGCCTTCAGGAAGGAGACGGCCGCGAGCGCGTCCGTCGCGAAGTCCTCGGAGGTTGCCGCGGCGAAGTCGCCCGTGGATTTCCCGACGCCGCGGTCGTCGTACCGGAGCACGGCGATGCCGGCGCGCGTGAGGTGATCCGACAGCACGAGAAAGGGCTTGTGTCCGAACACGGTCTCGTCTCGGTCCTGGGCTCCGGATCCGGTCACCAGGACCGCCGCCGGGAAGGGACCCTCGCCCCGGGGGATCGTCAGTGTTCCGGCGAGGATCACGCCGGCCGCGCTCTGGATCGTGACTTCCTGCGCGTCGTAGGGGAAAGGCGGCTTCGGGTTCTGGGGGCGCTCGGGCGCCGCGCCGGGGGCTTTCGGATCGGCGCTCGTCCGGCGCAGCTCCAGAGGAATGCTCGCCCCACCCTGCGTGAAGGTGCCGCTCAGCGTGCCACCGTCTTCGCTCAGCGTCGCGGTGTACGCCATCCCGATCCGCTCCACGGCGAAGCGAAGCTCCCCGGCCGAGACCGTGACCGCGCTCGCCGGGATGCCCGTCGCGCCCTGGTCGGGAGAGTCCAGCGTGCCCGTGAGCGTGCCGTCGTCGTCGGCCGTCACGTGCAGAACCAGGTGGAGGCCGGGCCCACCCGTGGCGAGGACGCCTTCCCAGGTGCCGGCGAAGGTCCCGGGGGCACCGGGCTGCTGCGCATGGACGCCCAGTGGGGCGAGGAAGCCGCTCATGGAGATGGCGGTGGTGAGGGCGAGCGTGAGGTCGGACGGGCGCAAGGGAAGCTCCGCTGGGTGAAGGTGGACGCGCACCGGGCGTCAGGCACCCGATGCCATTCCGGTACGGAGCGGCGCACGGCTTTCTTCAGACCGTTCCGATCCCACCTGCGTCGTCGAGATCGCGCGCCGTCTTCCCCGCCGATCGGTCCAGCGAGGACCGGACCCGCGCGAGGAGGTCGCCGACCTCGAACGGCTTGGGGATGAACCCCACGCCCTCGCGGGCGACGTGCTCGGCCATCGGGTGGTCCGCCGTGTATCCCGACATGAAGAGAATGGGCGTGGCGGGCCGGACGCGATCCACGTGGTCGGCGAGCTCCGGACCACTCACGTTCGGCATCACGACGTCGGTGAGCACGATGTCGATGTGCCCCCGGTAGGTGTGCAGCTGATCGATGCCCTCCTGCCCATCCCGCCCCACGAGCACGTGGTAGCCCGCCGCCTCGAGCGTGCGACGCACGGCCCGGCGAACGGCGCCGTTGTCTTCGACGAGCAGCACGGTCTCACGCCCACCGCGGACCGGCTCCTGCGGTCGGTCCGCTCCGCCGTCGGAAGGGCCCTCGAGCACGGCGGGGAGCCAGACGTCGAAGCGGGTCCCCCTGCCGGGCTTGCTGTCCACGCTGATGCGGCCACCCACGCCGGTCACGATCGCGTAGGCCGTGGACAGCCCGAGCCCCGTGCCCTGACCGGCCTCCTTGGTCGTGAAGAACGGCTCGAAGACCCGCGCCCTCGTGTCGGTGTCCATGCCCACGCCGTCGTCCTCCACGCTCAGCAGGACCCAGGGCGCCGCATCGGCGACGTCGCCCCCTTCCGGCGACGAGGCTTCGAGGAGCCCGCCCCTGCACAGGCTCGAGGTCACGACGATGCGGCCCCCTTCGGGGAGAGCGTCCCGGGCGTTGACCGCGAGGTTCATGAGCACCTGCTCGAGCTGACCCGCATCCATTCGCACGAAGGGCACCAAGGGGTCGAGATCCGCCTCGAGCCGCACGTCTTCGCCGATGATCCGGCTCAGCATGGCCTCGACGCCCCGGATAACCTCGTTGGGTCGGACCACGGAGGGCTCCGCTTCGCGTCCGCGGCTGAACGACAGCAGCTGTCTGGTGAGTCGTTGCGCGCCCTCCGTCGCGCGTACGATCTCGTCGATGCTCGCCCGCCCCGGATGGCCGTCGTCCAGCTCGCTGGCCGCGAGCTCGGCGTTCACCCGGATCACGGTGAGCACGTTGTTGTAGTCGTGTGCGAGCCCGCCCGCGAGGCGCCCGACCGCCTCCATCTTCTGCGTCGTGTGGAGCTGCTCCTCCAGCCGGCGCTTCTCGGTCACGTCCTCGACCATGATCTCGAAGGCCCGCTGCGTGCCCGCCACCGGAACGAGCTTCCCGTGCAGCCGCACGGTCACGGGCGTACCGTCCTTCCGTACCCAGTCGAGCTCCAGCCCGTCGACGAGATCCCCGTCACGGTAAGCCTCTACCAGTGCCGCCCGCTGCGAGGGATCGCGGTACAGCGCCTCGGGGCCGGTGGCAAGGAGATCCTCCGTGCTTTCGTAGCCCATCAAGGAGGCGAAGGCGGGGTTCACCTCCAGGAACGAGCCGTCCTCGGTCGACACGTAGATCCCGAGGGCGGCGTTGTCCACCATGGCGCGGAATCGCTCCTTCGCCCTGCGTTCCTCCCGTTCGGCTCGCAGCCGGGCCAGGAGCGTCCGGTTGAACGCCTGGGCGAGCACCGCGATCTCCGTCGGCGTGCCCCGCGGGATCGCCACGCTGTGGCCTTCGGCCGCGGACCTCGTCGCCTTGACCAGGTGACGCACCGAGCGGGTGATGCGCGACTGCACGGCGAAAGCCAGGCCCCCGACGAGAAGGAGGGTGGCCAGCCCGAGGATGATGCGGCGGCGTAGGTTCGCCCGCGCCGGACCCAGGACCTCCCCGGTGGGGATTCCCCCGTGCACGGTCCAGCCGAGCTCCGGGATCTCAAGGGACGCCCACGTGCGGCGGACGCCCTCGGCGTCGTTGGCCTCCGTCCCCACGTAGCCTGCCCGGATGTCCTCGCGCTGGGCGCGCTCGGGCGGAAGCTGACGCCCCACCCACCGCTCAGGATCGTGGGAGCGGGCCACGATCGTTCGATCGGTGTTCGAGATCGTGACCAGGTCGTCGGGCCCGATGCTCACGCCCGACAGCAGCTCCTGGAAGGTGACCAGGGGGACGCTGGCGGCCAGGACCCCGGCCACGCCGCCGTCGGCGCGGCGCACGGGCACTGCGAGGGCCACGACCCACGCGTGCGTGATCTGCCCGACCACGGGCGCCCCGACGGCGAATCCGGCTCCTCCGATCACCTCGTGGAACCAGCGCCGCTCCGAGACGTCCACCACGGTGGAGTCGGGGAGGGGCTCGGTGGAGCACAGTGTCCGGCCGCTCGCGTCGGCGACGAGAATGCTCGGCAGGAAGGTCAGCGTCTCCTTGATGTGCATGAGCTCGTCCGTGCACGTCCTGCCACGGAGGAGCGCGTCGGGCGAGCGTGTCGCGGTGGCGTCGAGGGCTTCGTGGACAACGTCGATGAGGGCGCGCGTGCTGGTGGCGGTGGCGTCCGCCAGCGTGTGGGCCCGGAGCTGGCCCTGGTCGATGGCGAGCCGGTACTCGTGCTGCGTCGCGTGCACGAGCAACCCGACCAGTGGAAGCGCAGTGACCGCGATGAGCGCGACCAGGTGAGCGCGGATGGAGCCGAACCTACGGAATGGGCCCCGCCACGACGTCAAAACGTCTCCAGCGTGTGGAACACCTCCGTCCCGTCCTTGAACCAGTGCTCGCGGAACGGATACGGCGTGACCTCGGAGGGCAGCAAGTCCCTCGTGAGGGGGTGGGGGAAGAGCGTCATGCTTCCCCGCTCGTTCTCGTGCATCGTATACCGGCCCGAGATCTGCACGGTGGTGCGGAACCGCCGATCACCGGACGCCGCGAACCCCTGAAGCAGGTGGCTCGTGGACTCCCAGTCCCCCTGGGTCACCCTGAAGTCGACGATCGGCTTGCCCGCGCCCCAGGCGCGGATGCGCACGCTGTCCCCGGTCTCGATGAACTGGGCGTCTATGTCCTGGTCGAGGTAGGGGAAGTGCAGCCGCTCCTGGCGGCGTCTCCTCGCTTCGGCGGAGCTGGTCGCCGCCAGGAAGGGGTAGAAGCCGGCCTTCGCGTGCTGTCCCCAGTCCGCGACCATCGGCGGCACGATCACCGAGAACATGAGCTCCGTGTAGGGTCCGACCTCGCTCTCCTCGAAGAGGAAAGCGGTCACGGACAGCACGCTGCGCTGGTGACGTACCTCGATGGGCTGGAGGTACTCGGGAATGACGTGGACGGCGTCGATCGTCGCCACCTCGAAGAAGGCACTGACGCCCGTCCGGAACGAGTACCGGCCTACTGACATACTCCGTACCTCTTGAGGACGCCGATGATCACGTCGGCCCCTTGCTCCAGTTCCTCTTCCGAATGTGCCGCCGAGATGGACATGCGGAAGCGGGACTTGTGCTTTCCGACCGCGGGATACTTCACCGGATTGATGAACACACCCTCGCGGAAGATCTCCTCGCCCATGTGGAAGATACGCGCGTCGTCTCGCACCATGATCGGGATGACCTGCGACGTCGAGTCACCGATGGGGACGCCTCCCTCGGCGAGCTTCTTCTGCATGAAGGCGACGTTGCTCCAGAGCTTCCTGCGCAGCTCGGGCTCGTTGCGGGCCAGCTCGAGCGCCTTGCGCAAGCCGGCCACCACGACGGGCGAGAGGGCGCACGAGAAGAAGCGCGAGCGGGAGAACCCGCGCAGGTAGTTGACCAACTGGCGCGAGCCGGCGATGTACCCGCCCTGACCCCCGAGGCTCTTGGAGAACGTCCCGAGGTGGATGTCCACCTCGTCCTCCATCCCCTGGTCCTCGACCACGCCACGCCCGTTCTCACCGTAAACGAACGCCGAATGCGCCTCGTCGATCATGAGGCGTGCGCCGTGCTTGCGGCACACCTCGACGATGTCGGCCAGGGGCGGCACGTCGCCGTCCATGGAGTAGACGCCTTCGATGATGACGAGCTTCTTCCCCTCGAAGCCCGCGAGCTTGCGGTCCAGGTCCTCCACGCGGTTGTGGCGGAAGAACCGCGACGTGGCCTTGGACAGGATCATGCCGTCCACGATGCTCGCGTGCGCGTACTGGTCGGCTACGACGAGGTCCCCGGAGCGCATCAGGCCGGCGATCGTCCCGACGTTGGCGCTGTATCCGGTGGGGAAGATCAGCGCCGCCTCCTTGGCCTTGAAATCGGCGACCTCTTCCGCGAGCCGACGGTGCAGCTCGGTCGTCCCGCTGAGGATGGGGGAGCCGGACGCGCCTCCTCCGTAGGTCTCCGCGGCCTCCTTGATCGCATCCTTCACCTCGCGACGGTAGGAGAGGCCCAGGTAGTTGTAGGAGGCGAAATTCACCAACCCGCGGCGGACCTCGTGGGTCTTGGTGTCCTCGACGTCCACACGGGTCGAGGGCGCCGTGTGCAGGGGAAGCTCGTAGAGGTAGTACCCGGCCGGTCGCGCCTCCGTCCACCAGTCGTCGAACGGCTGGAGGAGCGCGAACGCGTCCTCACCCGCGCCGAAATAGAAGTTGGTGTAGTCGTATTCCATCGCACCCGGCGGAGTCGGCGGCGCCTCGGGGAGGCTGCGTTCGACGGTGCCGTCTGCGGCGATGCGCTTCGGTGGCTTCGGAGCCTCGACCTCGGTGGAGGAACCACGTCGCTGTTCGGACATAGGGGTCGACCCGTAGAGTGCATGGAGTTGGCCAACCCTGAATCTCCCGAAAAGGGAGCGCCGTATCAAGGAGAACGTCGCATGGACGGATGGGCGGAGCGCGTGGCGGCCTGGGACCCACCCCCCGGCTGGCGGCGGTTGTGGGTGGTGGACGCGCACACGGCCGGCGAGCCCCTCCGCGTGATCGTGGACGGGTTCCCGGAGCCGGCGGGCGACTCGATCGTCGCCCGCCGCGGGGACGCGCGTGCCCGCTTCGACGACCTGCGGCGCATGCTGATGTGGGAACCGCGGGGGCATGCCGACATGTACGGGTGCCTGGTCGTCCCTCCCGTGACGCCGGCCGCGGACATCGGCGTGCTCTTCATGCACAACGAGGGGTTCAGCACCATGTGCGGCCACGGGATCATCGGCGTGGTCACGGTGGTGCTGGAGACGGGCCTGTTGCCCGCCGCCGAAGGTGCGGAGACGCACGTCGGCATCGACACGCCGGCCGGCTTCGTCGCCGCGCGGGCGACGGTGCGGGGGGGACGGGTGGCCTCGGTCTCGTTCGTGAACGTCCCGTCCTTCGTGACCACGCGCGACGCGCACATCGAGGTTCCCGGCCTCGGTCGCGTGCGCTACGACGTGGCGTTCGGCGGAGCGTTCTACGCCTTCGTGGACGCCGAGGACGTGGGGTTCCGCCTCGTGCCCGGGGAGCTCTCACGCCTGGTCGAGACAGGGCGGGCCATCAAGAAGGCGGTCGTGAAGGGTGGTGAGCCCACCCATCCCCTCGATGGGGAGCTGAGCTTTCTCTACGGGACCATCTTCGTCGGGCCGGCCGTCGGACGGGGAGCCCACTCCCGCAACGTATGCGTGTTCGCCGACGGCGAGGTCGACCGCAGCCCCACGGGGACGGGCGTGAGCGCGAGGCTGGCCCTGCACCACGCGAGGGGAGAGGTGGGGGTGGGCGAGGAGATCCGGGTTGAGAGCATCCTGGGGACGACGTTCACAGGTCGCGTCGTGGGAACGACCCGCTTCGGTCCCTACGAAGCGGTCCTCCCCGAGGTCTCCGGGTCGGCGTTCGTCACCGGCCGCGGCGAGCTGCTCGCTGCCCCGGACGACCCCCTGGCCGAGGGCTTCTTCCTGCGTTGACCGGGGTGTCGCGGGGGGAGTGAACGCCCCCTCGGTCCCGCGCTATTGCTCGTCCAGCGTGACCACCTGCACGTGCGGGTGCCCCGAGACGTCCATCGCCACGCGCACGCTCCACGGGCGGCAGCAGATCTCGCAGTCCTCCACGTACTCCTGGTACGAGCCGCCCGTGGGGTCCACGAGAAGCTCCACCGACTCGCCGCAGTAGGGGCACGACACCCATGCGGCGTCCTCGTACTCTACGGCGGGCGGGTCCTCTTCGCCCATCCAGTCTTCGAAGGTGTCCAGTCCGAAAGCGCTCATTGGCTCCTCGTGGTGGCGCGTACGGGAGGGTCACCCGATGCGGCACTCCACGTAAGACACGCTCGTGCCCGAAAGTGCTTCGGGCGGGGAGGATCCCCCCCCGCCCGAAGCCCCCTACCGGGGAGCGGTCAGCCGATGATCCACCCCAGGAGGGTGGCGACCCGGGGGCCGCCCTGGGCGCGCCGCCGCGACGTTCCCCGGTACGTAGATGTCGCCGAACGGCATCGTCGCGCCGGCGGCGACCACCATCGAGCCGATCGTGTCCCCGGAGTCCCGGTTGTAGCTGAAGTTCGGGCCGACGCCGAACTCCACCCCGCTATCGAGGGTAGCCGGTAGGCTCCTCCGGAGACGACGTAGCCCGGTACGTCACCGCCCGGGCCCGAGGAGGACCGCGTTCATGAACAGCAGCATGGTGGCCTCCGTGTAGGCCCTGTAGTTCGGGTCCTCCGCGAAGGCGACGATCTGCCCCCGACCGACCGGCTGGTGGATCAGGTAGGCCTTGTTGGCGAGCTGCGGCCGGGCCTCCTCCCACACCGTGCCGCTCAGGACCAATGAGTCGAGATCGGCGTAACGCCCCACGTTCGTGCCGCGGTCCAGCGTGATGGGCGTGAACACCCGGGCGCTCTCGGCGAAGGTGCCCACCTCCCCGTCCATCCCCGCGGACAGCCAGTGCTCGGGGTCGAGGATCGTGCGCAGGATCGCACCGGGCACCGGCTCGGGGGCCTCGTCGTCGGGCGCGATGGCGGCCAGGTAGTCGATGGGCTGGTCGGGGGTGTCCTTCTTCGGCGCGTCGGCTCCCTCCGGCCGGCCACCGCGCCGCTCGACTTTGGTCGCCAGCAGCCCGACGCCTTCCTGTGTGGCCCACCGCGACGACTCGCCGAGGGTCACCAGCGTGCCGCCGTCGCGCATCCACGCCTGGAGCCGATCGACCAGGCCGCGGCCCACCGTGCCGGCGTAGCTGCCGCTGGGGAAGACGACGACGTCGTAGTCCTGGAGCACGACGCGGCCCAGGCTCCCGGCGCGCACGATGGTGACGGGCTGGCCGTAGCGTCGCTCCAGCACGTAACGGGCCCAGCCGACCGAGAGGCTGGAGCCCGGAGCGTCGTAGACCAGCAGCACCCTGGGCTCGCGGAGCGCATGGGTGCGCCCGCTTCCCAGCGAGGTGCCCACGCGCACCCAGGAGTCGTCGACGGGCACCACCTCGGCCCCGTGACGGCCGGCGATCTCGCCCAGCCTGCGGGCGAGGTCCGGCCCGTTGTCGGAGACACGCACGATCGCCGTGCCGATGCCGTACTTGCGGTCGCCCAGCGTGAAGTCCCCGCCGGAGGAGCGCACGCGGATCCCCTCGCGGAGCGCCTCCGCCACGGTCGCGGCGGCCTCCGCGCCCCACGGCAGGAGGTAGCCGACCGTAGCGGCAGGCAACGACAGCGGCGCCTCCGGAGCGTCGGCGGTCACCGGGGCGCCCCGGGCGCCGGTGGCCCGTGCGGCGGGCAGGGCCTCGACGTCCCACAGGAGCGACTGGCTCCAGGCCGTCACGTCGTAGATCTCGTCACGCTGACGGTTGGCGCGTCGCTGCACCTGGCGCCGGATGAACGCCTCGTCCATGGGTACGTCCGGGTCGAGCAGGATGCGCGCCATCCGTGACTCGGGCTGGGTGAGCGGGACGATGTACGCTCCCTCCGCCGCGATCGTGCGCTCGCCAAGGCGGACCGGGCCCGAGGCCTGGAACACCTCGACGCCGTTCCGCACCAGCAGACGGGCCAGGCGCTCCGAAAGCCCAGGGTCGTGGGACGTGAGCACGTACTCGGCGGGGCCGCCCTGCTGCCCACGGATCCCGTCTCGACGGAAGGCCAGCCAGTCGCGCAGGATGCGCTCCCGGTTGCGGGCGGCGGTGACCATCGTCTGCGCGGCGGCGGTGAAGTGGTGGGTGACGCCGTCGCCGTACGTCATCACGTCTCCGTCCTCGCGGCGCAGCACCAGGGCGCGGGGCGACGCCTGCTCGTAGGTCATCCCCAGGGCGCCGTGCGCCATCGGCCACATGTCCACGTAGCCGGGATAGAAGAGGTCGTAGGTGTCCCGATTGAAGTAGGCGAATCCCCGCTGGTCGAACGCGGCCGCGTTCGCCTGGCCGAAGACGTCCATCAACTCGATCTGCCGCTCCGTGAACCAGGGGTTCGCGGGGGGCGCGGTGGGTGGGAAGAAGTACGTGGAGTTGCCGCTCATCTCGTGGAGGTCTGCCACGACCTGGGGATGGAACTCCAGCATCACGGCCGCCTTTCCCCGCGTCTCCGGCTGGCTCTGGATGAAGAGGTCGCGGTTGAGGTCGAAGAGGTAGTGGTTGCCGCGACCGCCCGGCCAGGGCTCGTCGTGCTCGGCGGACCACGTGTCGGCGTCCGGCCAGCGCGCCTCCGCGATCCCGTTCTGGTAGACGAAGCGGTTACGCCCGTCGGGGTTCTCCATCGGATCGATGAGGACCAGGCTTTCGCGCAGGACGAGGCCCACGTCGGCATCGCCTCGTGCTGCGAGCAGATGGTAGGCTTCGGCCATGGCGGCGCCGTTGGAGCTGATCTCGTTTCCGTGGATCCCGTGGAGGATCATCGTCACGACCGGCAGCTCCGCCAGCAGCCGTTCGGCATCGGCGTCGGACAGGCCGCGCGGATCGGCCAGGCGGTCCATGTCCGCCTGGATCGAGTCGAGGTTCGCGATGCGCTCCGGCGAGCCGACGACCATCACCACCAGGGGGCGCCCCTCCCAGCTCTGGGCGTAGCGGATCAGGCGCGTGCGCTCGGGCGCCGCTTCGTGGAGCGCCTCGAAGTAGCGGACGATCTGCTCCGGCGTCGTGATGCGCTCCCGGAATCCGTGCCCCACCACCTGCTCGAGGGTGGGGACGGCGGGATCGTAGCGGGTTCCGGGGGCGAGTGGCTGGTCTCGTCCAGGCGTCTGCGCGAGGGGGGCCTGGAGCTGGACCACGGCGGCGAGGGCTAATGCGGCGAGCATGAGTCGGGGCTCCGCGAATCTCGGAAACGTTGCGACGGCGGTCGGTGCGATCGGGAGGGCCACGGACTGTCGCCGCAAGCGAGGCTGGTGCCTCGTCCGGGGGGACCTTTCCGCGTGGCGGAACGCTATCATTATCGCCGGAAAACCGCATCATGGAGCCCAGAGTTGAGATCTACCGCGTTCGCGCCCGTCGCACTGGTCGTCCTCGCCCTCGTTCCCCCCGTTCTGCGTGCCCAGGAGGGGCCCCCGCCCGGATTGGCCGCGGCGGAGAACGCCCGGTCGCGCTCCTGCGTCGGCGCCCTCGGCCGCCTGGGAGAGCTGAACATGCAGCTCGAGCCGTTGGGTCGAAGGGCCGCCCGGCTGCGTGCCCTGAACCAGGCGATCGCGTTGGAGGACTCCACCCAGGTGACGCCGCTCGACGCGTCGGACGCGGTCGAGTCCGCGGTGCGGCAATGGTTCTCCACGGACGCGGCGCTCGGCCGGCGTTATGCCGAGACGGGGGACTCCACCATCAACGATCGGCGAGCCACCGCGAAGGACTCCATCCGTCAGCGGCTGCAGCAGGACATGGACAGCCTGCGCTCGAAGGCGGAGGCCGAGTCGACCGACGCGCAGGAGATCCAGACGGCCGCAGCCCCTTGTCAGGGTGCGGTGCTGGTCCGGCCCGCGGTGCTCGAGGAGTGCCGGGCGACCGCGAGCGACAGCCAGGTGTGCGCTGCCGCCGCCGACACCGCGCAGGGGGACCTCTTCCGGTTCGTGGACCATCCGGAGGACCTGTGGGACATCCAGGAGTTCCGCCCGTGGACGGACCCCGGACCGCTGCAGGTGACGCAGGACGGGTCGCTCGTGGGCGCGCGCACGGCGGCACGATCCCGGCTGGGCAACGTCGTGGTGACAGTGGCGCTGGCGCCGATGATCCGGGAGCGGGACCAGGTCGACTCCACCCAGGCGGCCGACTTCGACGCAAACCTGGACTCGCTGGGGATCACCTTTGACGTGCCGCAGTTCGTGATGGCGCCTGCGCTCGAGATCCAGGCGAACCTCCCCCAGCCCATCGGGGGGGAGACGCACTATCTCCTCCATTTCGGGGACCCCGCCTCCCCGGCCGTGGTGTGGAGCGTGCCCGCTGGGTCGGGTGGCCTTTTCCAGGCTATGGTCCCCCTCTCGGGTGAGAACCTGAACAAGCTCCAGGCCGGAGACCCTCTGAGCCTGACGGCCGTCAAGTTGAACGGCCCGCCCGCGGAAGGTCAGCCACCCCAGGCGGACTTCGTCTTCAGCGTGGGCATCATGCAGGTGAACGAGTCCCGTGCAACTTCGGCCCTGCTCGACTACATGGTGAACGGCGGGCTGGCCGAGGACCTCAAGCGGATCACGTCTTCGGGATCGTGACGGCCCGCTTCGACTTCGCGGGCTCGTCGGCGAGAGCCTCCCGCACGCGTGCGGCGAGCTCCTCCAGGGTGAAGGGCTTCTCGAGGAACCAGTCCCGCGGGAGCCTCGCGCCACGCGCCAGGATCTCCTCGGGCGCGTAGCCGGAGATGTAGAGGACGGGGAGGTCGCTCCGGATCTCACGGAGGCGCTTCGCCAGCGCCGGTCCCGCGATGCCGGGCATGACGACGTCGGTGACCAGGAGGTCGATGGGCTCGAAGCGCCGCCGGAAGCGCTTCAGCGCGGAAAGACCGCTGTCCGCCTCGATGACCCGGTGGCCCAACGCGGCGAGCATCCGCCGTACCGACCGCCGGACCCCCGCGTCGTCCTCCACGAGCAGCACCGTGGTCCCGGTGCGACGAGCGTCCCGCGGTGCCGAATCGACCTCCTGCGGGTCCGTTGATCCCGCGGCTTCCGCGACTTCGGGGAGATAGATCGAGAACGTGGTTCCCGCGCCCAGCGCGCTGTCCACGCGGACGTCTCCTCCGCTCTGGCGCACGATGCCGTAGACGGTGGCGAGCCCGAGCCCGGTGCCGCTCTCCTTGGTTGTGAAGAAGGGCTCGAAGATCCTCTGCCGAACCTCGTCGCTCATGCCGACGCCCGTATCGGAGAGCGTCAGGAGCGCGTGCCGGCCGGCGGCGCCGACATCCAGGGCGCCGGCGTCCTCCTCGCTCGGCACCACGCTGCTCACGCGGAGGGTCATCATCCCGCCGCTGGGCATGGCGTCGCGCGCGTTGACCACGAGGTTGAGGATCACCTGCTCGAGCTGCGTGGGATCGGCGAACACGTGCACGCCTCCCCCCTCCGGGCGCAGGTCGAGGTCGACATCCTCGCCCACCAGGCTGCGAAGCAGCTTGTCCATGTCCGCCACCGTGCGGTCGAGGTCGACCACCCGTGGCTGCAGCACCCGCTGGCGGCTGAACGCGAGCAGCGCCCGCGTCAGGGAGGCCCCGCGCTCGGCCGCGGCCCTGATGGCCTCCAGGTCCGCCCTGCGGGGATCGTCCCTGGACATGTCCTCCATGAGGAAGGTGGCGTTGGCGTCCACCACCGTGAGCAGGTTGTTGAAGTCGTGCGCGACGCCGCCCGCCAGCCTCCCGATGGCCTCCATCTTCTGGGACTGCCGGAGCTGCTCCTCGAAGGTGCGCTCCTCCGTCACGTCGTGGGAGTTGACGACGATGCCGCCCACGGACGGATCGTCCAGCAGGTTGGTCAGCGTCGAGAAGATCCGGCGCCACCGACCGTCCTCGTGCCGGTATCGGTACTCCACCTGGTGCGGCGTGGCGGGTCCGCTCTCCACGACCGCGGCCAGCGCGGCCCTCGCAACCTCATGGTCCGCCGGGTGGATGCGCTCGAACGCGTTCTCCCCCAGGAGCTCGCCCGCGTCGTAGCCGAGCACCCGCGCGAAGGAGGGGCTGGTGAACGTGATGCGGCCGCCGGCGTCCACGATCGCGATCAGGTCGCCCGCGTTCTCGATGAGCGAGCGGTGGAGCACCTCGCTCCGTACCAGCGCCTCCTCCGCGCGCTTCAGCTCCGTCACGTCGCGGACGACGACCAGCACCGACTCGATGGGGCCGCCGTCGCCGGCCCGCTCGGGAACGAGGCGGAAATGGTACCACCCGGGGCCGGCAGGCCCCTCGAACGGCGCGTCGAAGGTCCGTGGAGCTCCCTCCTCGAAGACCGACTCGAGGATCTCCTCCCCCATCTGTCCGAGCTCGCCGAGGAAGCCCATCTCCCGGACCGTGGAGCCCACGAGCGCTTCGACGGGGTGGCCGGTCAGCCGCGCAGCCTGCGGCGACACGTACGTGCACCGGTGGCTGCGGTCGAGGCGGGCGATCGTGTCCGGGGAATGCTCGACCAGGGCGCGGAACTGGATCTCCCGGCGTTCCAGCTCCAGCTCCGCTTCCCGCTGCGCCGTGACGTCCTGGACGATGCCCTCGAAGAACCGGCGGCCGTTTCCGTCGTAGACCACGCGGGCGGTGTCCTGGACCCAGGCGTGACCGCCGTCCCGGCGGCGGAGGAGCAGCATCGCACCGGCGACCGTCGAGTCCGCGGTGACCGCGTTTGCCCATCGCTCGCGGTCCGCCGGATCGATGTAGCACGAGAACACGTTCGTCCCGAGCAGATCCTCGGAACAGTCGTACCCGAGGATGCGGGCCATGGCCGCGTTCGCTTCGAGGAAAGTGCCGTCGGGTGTCGTGCGGTAGACCCCGATCGGGAGGCCCTCGAGCAGGGCACGGAGGTGCTCCCGGCTCTCGGGTGATGCCTCGTCGGTGCTCGGGCCTTCGGAGGGCGGATGGTCGGAGGTCGGGCCCGTGCGCCCGGAGCCGCTGGAGGTCATGGCCGCCACCTGCACCGGAACGCACCCCGGCAGGACGAAGAGAATCGTGACGCGGCTCCGTGGGTCGGAGCCGCGTCTCGCGCTGAGCAGTGATTCCAAGATAGGCGCGCGGCTGGCGCCCCGGAAACCACGCCGGCCTCGTCGATCCGGATCGCGGCACGGGCCCACATGCTCCCGCCCACACTTCCGTGTTAGCTTGCTCCCTTCGCAACGCCCGCCCAACGCCGACGCGCATCGTGCCGACCCCACCCGACCCGCTCACCGTGCTGCGTGACGTCTTCGGCTTCGAGGCGTTCCGCCCCGGCCAACGGGAGGTCATCGACGCGGTGCTCGCGGGACGCGACTGCATCGCGGTCATGCCGACGGGCGCGGGAAAATCCCTGACCTACCAGCTCCCGGCGCGCATCCTGGACGGGACCGTGCTGGTGATCTCCCCGTTGATCAGCCTGATGAAGGACCAGGTCGACGCGCTGCGCGCGTTCGGCTTCCGCGCGGTGGAGATCAACTCCACGCTCGCTCTGGAGGAGCGGCAGGCGCGCTTGGCCGGTCTGCGCCGCGGCGCGTACGAGCTGGTGTTCCTCGCGCCCGAGGCGCTGGACGGGCGACTCCGGGACTTCGTGCAGGGCTGCCCGATCTCGCTGCTCGTCGTGGACGAGGCGCACTGCATCAGCCAATGGGGGCACGACTTCCGCCCCTCGTACCGTCGATTGGAAGGCCTGAAGGTCGGACTCGACGTGCCGGTGCTCGCGCTGACCGCCACCGCCACACGCGCGGTGGCTCGTGACATCCTGCGGCAGCTGGGCATGAAGAAGCCCGCGGGGTACAAAGGCTCGTTCTTCCGCCCCAACCTGCACGTGCGCTGCAGGAAGAAGGGTAGCGGGAACACGCGCCGCGAGCTGCTCGCCCTCGTGCGCCGCCGGGACGGGCAGAGCGGCATCGTGTATTGCCTGAGCCGTCGGGGCGTCGAGCAGACCGCGAATTTCCTGCGCGAGAACGGCGTGCGCGCGCTGCCCTACCACGCCGGGCTTTCGGACGAGGACCGCCACGCCAACCAGGAGGCCTTCCAGCGCGACGACGTCGACGTGGTGGTGGCCACCGTCGCGTTCGGGATGGGGATCGACAAGTCCAACGTCCGCTTCGTGATCCACCGCGACATGCCCAAGGACGTCGAGTCCTGGTACCAGGAGATGGGGCGGGCGGGGCGCGACGGGCTGGAGAGCGACTGCACGCTCTTCTACTCGTGGGCGGACGTGAAGCTGCACGAGCGCTTCCTCGACGAGATCGAGGACCCCGAGCTCTGGCGCACCAAGCGGCAGGCCACGGTGGACCTGTTCAACCTCGTGGAGTCCGGGCGCTGCCGGCACCAGGCCATCCTGCGGCATTTCGACGAGGACATGGCGCCGTGCGGAGGCTCCTGCGACGTCTGCACCGGCGTGGCGGCCCACGACCTCGCCGCCGAGACGATCGTGGAACGGGGCCGTGGCGGCACGGTGCGGGCGTCATCGCGCGCCCGCGCCGCGTCGGAGCCCGAGGGGGCCCTCGACGCCGGCGACGAGGCGGCGTTCCAGCGCCTGCGCGCGTTGCGCAAGGAGCTGGCGGACGGGCAGGGTGTGCCCGCCTACATCGTCTTCAGCGACAAGGTGCTGAAGGAGATGGTGACGCGTCGGCCCGCCACTCCGGCCGAGCTCATGGCCGTGCCGGGCGTGGGACCCGCCAAGCTGGAGCGCTACGGCCGGGCGTTCCTCGAGGCGCTACGCGTCTAGGCGCGCCCCGTCGCCGGGAGACCTGGACTCAGGTCTGCTCGTCGGCCGAAGGCCCGTACATCCCCGGCACCGGCACGTCCAGCAGCCGCAGGTACACGCCGAGCTGGGCGCGATGGTGGATGAGATGGCTCATCACGAAAGAGCGGAAGACCGCCGCTCGCGGAAGCGTGAACCAGACCTGGCCCCCGGTCTTCAGCGTCCAGTCGATCTTCATGTCGTTGGCGGTAGTCCGCTCCAGGACGGAGCGCGCATCCGCGACCGCCGCGTCGAAGTCGGCCAGGACCTCGTCCCGGCTCGTCGGCTCCCGCCGGTCCCACGGCTGGTCGAGGTCGAGCTCCGTGGTCGTGAGCGTCACGCCCGTCCACGTCGGGAGGTTCGCGACGTGGGCCGCCAACTCCAGCAGGCTGTAGGATTTCTCGTGCGGCTTGAAGCCGAGCTTCTCGTCCGGCACCCGCTCGAGCGTCTTGCGCGTGTTGGCCATCTCCTGATCGAACTCGGGAAGCAGCGCCTTTCCGTCCATCGTCGTCCTCCTCGTCGTCGTCCATGCATGCGTCGCGGTCGGGACACCAAATAAAAACCGAAAGCAGGTCGACCGCAAGCGTCGCGTGCGGGACCGGCGAGGCCTTGCAGACTTCCCTCCGGCGTGGCCTCTTTGCGGATGGACCGGGCACCCCTCCCACCTGGTCGTCCGAGACTTCGCGACCCGGACCCGGAGGATCGTTCCATGCGACACGTGCCCCTGTTCCCCCTGCTCCTTCTCCTCCTCGCGGCGGCTTGCTCGCCCGACACCCCGGACGCGCCGCGCTTCCGCGTCGCGGTCGTCAAGTTCCAGCACGAGACCTGCACGTTCTGTCCGGGCGGAGACGTCACGGTGGAGGATTGGACCCGACTCGGCCCACCTCTTTCCGGAGAGGATCTGCTGCGCTCGGACGGCTACATCCGGGGCTTCGTCCGGCAGGCCGAGGACTACGGCGACATGCAGCTCCTGGGGCTCACGTCGCCGGACGAGGTGTTCGGGGGGTCGTCGCGGGCGTGGAGCACCAGGGAGACCTTCGACCACTTCCTCGACGGCATGATCGAGGAGCTGAAGGCGTCCATGCCCGTGGACGGCGTGTACCTCGCCCTCCACGGCGCCATGGGCGTTCGCGACGTTCCCCGCCCGGAGGCGGAGATCGCGCGTCGGTTCCGCGAGGTGGTGGGCCCGGACGTCCCCATCGCGGCGACCTTCGACCTCCACGGCAACGAGGACGCCGACTTCTTGCGGTGGGCGAACTTCTCGTTGGTCACCAAGCGCTACCCGCACTACGACGCCGGACTCCAGGGCGAGCGGGCCGCCCGCGCGCTGCACCGCGTCATGACCGGGACGTACACACCTACGACGGCGACGCGGAGGCCCGGGATCATCACCCCGACAGTGCTGCAGTGGACCGGGGCGTCACCGTCGATGGACATCATGGAGCGGGCCCGCCGATGGGAGGCACGCGAGCCCGATGCGTTCGTGAGCGTCTTCTACGGCTTCCCCTGGACGGACGTGCCGGACGTGGGTGCGACCGTGGAAGTCATGACGAACGGCGACCAGGCCCTCGCCGACGAAATCGCCGAGGACATGAACGACTACATCTGGCGCGTCCGCGAGCGCTTCGCGAACGGTCGGCTCCCGAAGCCCGCCGAGGCCGCCCGCATCGTCACGCAGGCCGTGCGAGCGGGGCGCGTGCCGGTGGCGGTCGGAGACCACTCCGACCGTCCCGGCGACGCCACCCACATCCTGCGCGCATTCGAGCGGGCCGGCATCCACAGGACGCTGTACGGGGCGATCTCGTCCCCGGCCGTGCTCGATACGCTCCGGGTGCGCCAGGCGGCGGCCGGAGACCCCTTCGACATGGCGGTCGGGGGGTACACGGAGTCGGGTGGTGAGCCCTATCCGATCCGCGGAACGATCCGATACGTGGGCCCCTGGGCGGGATACGACTACACCGCGGCGGTCTCGTTCGCGGAGGGGAACCTCGTCATCCTGACGCCGGCGTATACGCAGATCACCGACCCCGAGGCCTTCGCGGTCGGCCCCGTCGATCCTTCGGACTACGACGTGTTCGTCGTGAAGTCGCGGGTGCACTTCCGGCGCGGCTTCGACGAGACGGGGTTCGCGAAGACGATCGTCGTGGTCGAGGCGCCGGAGCCCTACGTGGGCACGACGTTCCTGGACGCGCTTCCCTACGAGCACGTGGATCTGGGCACGCTCTATCCGTACGGGACGCCCGAAGGTCGCTGACACCGGACGGGGGCTTCCCGTCGAGGGATCCGGGGTGCAAACCCCCACACGCCCACGGGGAGTCTGCCCGATCCCACGGATGGGGTGCCCTCGGCATTCTGAAGGGGAGATCTCCATGCCCATCGGTGCGAGGGACCCCGCATGACCACGCTGCCCGCGGACGTGGAAGCCCGCTTCCACGGCATCGGCCGACTCGTCGGCAACACACCCCTTCTCGTCGTGGACTACAGTTTCCGGGGGCGACGCCGGCGGATCTTTGCCAAGAGCGAGAACCTGAACATGACCGGGAGCGTGAAGGACCGTGCGGCGCTCCACGTCCTTCGGCGGGCCTACGAGCGACAAGCCCTGCGGCCCGGCGGGCTGATCGTCGAAGCGACCGGAGGGAACGCCGGCGTTTCCTTCGCGGCGCTGGGTCGGGCGCTGGGACATCCGGTGGCGATCTTCACGCCGGACTGGATGAACCTGGCGCACGTGAGCCTCATGCGCTCGAGCGGGGCCGCAGTGCATCCGATCAGCGACGCGGACGGCGGTCTCCTGGGCGGGATCGGCCGGGCCGAGGCGCTGGCGGAGCACACGCCAGGCGCCTTCCTGCCGCGCCAGCTCGCCAGTCACGACGCCAGCGGCGCCCACGAGGCCACCACGGGCCCCGAGATCCACTGGCAGCTCGGCGCGCACGGGCTGGTGCCCGACGCGTTCGTGGCGGGTGTCGGTACCGGCGCGACCGTGATGGGTGTCGGGCGCTACCTGAAGGCCCACCATCCTGCCGTCCGCGTCCACGCGGTCGAGGCGTCCAACTCGCCGGTCCTGACCACGGGCCACCGCATCGGCAGGCACCGGATCCACGGATTCTCCGACGGTCCGGTGCCGCCCGTGGTCGACCTGACCGAGCTGGACCACGTCGTGGGCGTGGACGACGGGGACGCGATCCTCATGGCGCAGAAGCTCGCGCGCGAGATCGGGCTGGGGGTCGGCATCAGCTCGGGCGCGAACTTCCTCGGCGCGATCCTGGTGCAGGACCTCCTGGGAGGCGACGCGGTGGTGGTGACGGTCTTCCCGGACGCGAACCGGAACTACCTGTCCACCGAGCTGTTCCGGGACCAATCGGTGCGCGCCGAGCACCTGACGCCGTGGGTGGAACTGGGGGGCTTCACCGCGTTCAACCGTGCCTGCCCGGCGTGCGACACGTCCGGGGACCTCGTGCGCCTGGCCGCCGGGATCTAGGATTCCCCGGTCCCGCGTTCAGCCCCGCGGCAGCTCCAGCGGGGACTCCGGCTCGGCGAGGGCTGCTTCCGCGATGGCCGCCGCCGCCTCGTCGGCGATGCCCTCCACCAGCTTCGTCAGGATCGAGCGCCGCCGCCGCACCACCGCGCGGTAGATCTGGCGGACCGCGATGAGCGTCAGTCCGATCGTTCCGAGGGGAAACGCGGCCGCGAAGAGGGCGGAGCCCAGGACCTCGAGGCCGACGGGCATCCCCACCGCGATGCCCACGCCCAGGCCGAAGCCCGCCGTCGTCCCGGCGAAGAGCCCGGCCGCCATCTGGTGGAGCCGCTCCTCGGCGCGGATGTGCGTCTCCCCTTTGCGCGCGCTCACCACGACCTGCAGGGAGCGGCTCTTCGACTGGGTCTCCGAATGCCATGTCAGCGTTCTGCCGAGGAGCGTCGGCTGGCCGTGCTCCCGCGCCAGGATCTGGATCGCCGTAAGCAGGCGCTCGAACCCCTCCTCGCCCAGCTCACCCGGGACGACCGCCTGCCGCACCAGCGTGACCTTCTCGCCCAGGAGATGCTCCCACCCCTCCGCGTCCCTTCCGCCGGAGTCGAGCTCCGCTGCGGCGCGGCGGAGGTGCTGCGGATCGATGCCCGCTTCCGCCGCGATCTCCTCCAGCTCCTCAAGGGAGAACCCTCCAGCTGGGTTCGCCCGCACCGGATCCTCCCGCTGGAGGTCCGTGGCCCGCTTGAGTAGCCTGCCCACCTCCTTCTCGTCGTAGAGTCGTGGCAGTCGTGGCGAGTCGGCCATCGGTCTTCGTCGTCTGGAGTACGGTCGGTGGCGGTCGAGCGCGCCGCCCCGGCGGGCCCGGGGACACGATCGCGCCTGGAATGCCATAGGGACAGGGGGAGGACTTTCGTCCTGGTGCCCGGTCCGCGAGCCCCGGCTAGGTTGGCACCGGATTCGCACGTCGATCGAGCCCGTCACCGAGGAGCATCCCATGCCTCGTTCGCCCCTGTCCGCAGTGTTCCTGAGCTCCCTCCTGCTCTCCTTCGCCTGTACGCCGGGAGAGAAGGCGGCCCCGTCCGACGCAGACCTGGTGGCCCGCGCGCGGGAGATCCACGAGCGCACGCTCACGATCGACACCCACGACGACATCGAGGACGACTTCGCGGGCGCCGTGGACCCGCTGAACGCGGACCGGCAGGTGACGCTCGAGAAGATGCGGGCGGGCGGGCTCGACGTCGTCTTCTTCATCGTGTACGTGGGCCAGGGGGAGCGCACGCCGGACGGATACGCCCAGGCGCGGGCGGGCGCGATGGCGAAGTTCGCCGCGATCCACCGGATGGCCGACGAGATGTACCCGGACCGCGTCGAGATCGCCTACCACCCGGACGACGTCGAGCGCATCGTCGGGTCCGGGAAGCTCGCGACGGTGATCGGCATGGAGAACGGCTTCATCATCGGAAAGGACCTCTCCCTGCTGAAGACCTACTACGATCTGGGCGGCCGCTACCTGACGCTCGCCCACCAGGGACACAACGACATCGCGGACTCGTCCACGCCCAGCGAGCGTCTAGGCGACGCCGAGGAGGAGCACGGCGGCCTGAGCCCGTTCGGCGAGGAGGTCGTGGCCGAGATGAACCGCCTGGGCATCATGGTCGACGTGTCGCACATCTCGAAGAAGGCCGCGCTGGACGCGATGCGCGTGTCGAAGGCGCCCGTCATCGCCTCGCACTCGAGCACCCGGGCGCTCGCCGACGTGCCGCGCAACATGGACGACGAGACCCTCCTGGCTCTGAAGGAGAACGGCGGGGTCATGCAGACCGTCGCGCTCGGAGGCTACGTGAAGACCCGGCCGGAGTTCGACGCCGCGCGCCGGACGCTGTGGGAGGAGCTCGGCATCGACGGCTACGCCGCGTTCCGCGCGATGTCGGACGAGCAGCGTGCCGCCTACGACCTGAAGATCGCGGAGCTGGAGGCGCAGTGGCCGGCCGCGAACGTGAGCGACTTCGTCGACCACATCGACCACGCCGTGCAGCTCATCGGCATCGACCACGTCGGCATCAGCTCCGATTTCGACGGAGGCGGTGGTGTGGTGGGGTGGAACGACGCGAGCGAATCGTTCAACGTCACGCTGGAGCTCGTGCGCCGCGGCTACTCCGAGGAGGACATCGCCAAGCTGTGGGGCGGGAACCTGCTCAGGGCATGGCGCGACGTCGAGCGGGTGGCGGGCCAGGGGGGCGCGAGCACAAACTAGCGGCGACCCCGGTTCCGAATTCGTCACCCCTCCCAGGAGTCGCCCCTTGGCTGCCCCGACCCAGAGCTTCGCAAACCATGCCCGCATGGTTCCGCTCTACCACTACGTGACGTCGCCGCTGATTCTCCTCGTCCTGATATGGTCCGTAGTCCGGCTCGTCCAGGTGCCGTCGACGGACCGCCTCTTCCTGTTCCTCATGGCCCTCGGGCTGATGCTCGCCGCCTACTGGGCACGCGCCTTCGCGCTGGGCGTTCAGGACCGCGTGATCCGCCTCGAGGAGCGCTTGCGCCTGGAGGGAGCGCTGACCGGGGACTTGCGGGCGCGCATCGGCGACTTCACCACCGAACAGCTGATCGGCCTGCGCTTCGCCTCGGACGCCGAGCTGGAGGAGTTGGCCAGGCGCGTCCTGGCCGAAGGGATCTCCGACCGCAAGGCCGTCAAGGCGATGGTGAAGGCCTGGCGGCCCGACCACCAGCGGATCTGATCGGGGCGCCGGGGCCCGCCCGTCGGCCCCGGCGAGGCCCGTGCGCGGTCAGCGGATCGTGCCGCGCTGCGTCAGGCTCTGCTCGATCATGCGCTCCCATTCCCCCGTGGAGGCGCAGTCCGCGTAGCTGACGTCGTTCGGGTCGAAGCCGCGGTGCGCCTCGGCCTGGTACTGCGTCAGAATGGTAACCGTGGAGCGGTTGGCGCGCCTGCGCACCTCGAAGCCGTAGCGCACGCGCAGCGCGGGTGGCGCCGCCGCCGGGTCCACGTGGCAGTCCGCCAGCTGCGCCAGATCCACCTCCCCGGGGTCGAAGTTGATCCAGTCGGTACGGATGGAGCCGAACTGCCCGTCGGCCACGAGCACCGGGAAGCCCCGGGCCTCCATGAGGGAGGACAGCGACCCGAACGCCTGCTCGAAGGTGAGCTCGACCAGCAGCGGAGGGCGCGCCGGAGGCGGGAAGCCGGGCGAGCGCATCCGCGTGCACGCCCCCGCCGCGGCCACCAGGGTCAGGGCGAGGGCCCCGGCGCGCCGGGGTGTCATCGCCCTCCGCCGCCGGAGCGTCCCGGCCTGTGGTAGCGGACGGGCGCCGGCGGCTCCGCCTTCAGCTGCACGCCCTCCGTCTGGACCAGACGGAGCGCTTCCGCGATGGCCGCCTCGAGCTGGGGATCCTTCCCCTCCGCCACGGACTTCGGGTCGTTGATGACGTCGATGTCCGGAGCGATCCCCTTTCCTTCCACGTCCCACTCACCGTCCACGTTGAAGAACCCGCCCCGGGGCGCGACGAAGCGTCCCCCGTCGATGAGCGGAGGCGTGTCGGCGGTGTGCACCAACCCGCCCCACGTCTTCTTGCCGACCAGCGGCCCGATCTTCTTGAAGTGGAAGAGGAAGGGCATCAGGTCGCCGCCCGATCCCGAGCGCTCGTTGATGATCATCACCTTGGGCCCCCACAGCGCGGCCATGGGCTGCGTGAACACCTTGTGGGTGGGCGTGCGCGAGTTGAAGTAGCCGGTCAGCTCGCGGTCCAGGACCTCGATGATGTAGTCCGCCGCCGAGCCGCCGCCGTTGTTGCGCTCGTCGAGCACGGCGCCCTTCCGGTCCTGCTGCGCGAAATACATGCGGTTGAAGTACGTGTAGCCGCCCTGGCCGGTGTTGGGCAGATAGACGTACGCGAGCCGGCCCCCGCTCATCTCGTCCACCTTCCTGCGATTCCCCTCGATCCACGCCCAGCCGCGCAACTGCCCCTCGTTGGCCACCGGCTCCACCACCAGCTCGCGGGAGCCCTCCAGCCCGGGACGGTCGTTCACGCGCACGGTCATCGTGCGCCCCGCCGTCCCCTCGAGCAGGCGATAGGGGTTGGTGGGCGGCCGCACCTCGCGTCCGTCGATGGCCACGAGGTAGTCGCCCTCGTGCACGTTCATCCCCGGCTGTCCCAGGGGGCCGACGAGACCCGGATTCCACCGCTCGCCCGTGTAGATCCGCGTGATCCGGTAGGCGCCCCCGGCCTCCTCGAGGTCGACGCCCAACAACCCGGTGCGGGGACTGGTCAGGTCGGGGTAGTCCCCGCCGCGCACGTACGAGTGGCCCACGGAGATCTCACCGGACACCATGTCGAGGAGCTGGTTGAAGTCGCTACGGTGCTCGACGTCGGGGAGCCACGCGGAGTACCAGCGCCAGACGTCGTTCCAGGGCGCGCCGTGCGTGTTGTCGACGTACAGGTAGTCGCGCATGAAGCGCCACCCGTCGCGGAGCATCTGCGCCCACTCCTCCCTGGGCTCGATGCGGATGCGCAGGTCGCCCAGGGCGAGGCGTCCGTCCGCGGGCTTGGGCGTGCCGGCCGCGTCCACGACGCTCCAGCTCGAGCCGACGCGGAGCAGCACCTTCTTGCGGTCCTGGGAGGCGGTGACGGCGCGCACGTCCTTCGCGTACTCGGTGGGCTTGCGGTCCTTCAGGCTGTAGCGCTGCAGGGTCACGCCCTGCTCGTGGGGGACGTTCTCCGCCACGAAGACCTGACCCTCCGGGCCTTCCGCCAGTCCCTGGTAGTCGCGCTCCGGAAGCCCGGGCGCCGCGACGATGCGCCCACCGATGCCCTCGAAGTCGATGGTCACCGTGGGCGGGGGCGCCGCCGCACGGGCCTGGGCGTTTTCGCCCTCCTTCGGCTCGTCGGCCGCCTTCGCATCCTCCTCGTCGCTCTTCGGCAGGAAGGGCGAGGCTTCCCCGTCCTTCAGCAGCGCCACGTAGAGCGCGCGCGTGACCGGCCGGTCATAGGCCGTCATGTCGAGCCAGGCCGAGTTGAGGGCGAAGTCGGTGGAGGCAAGGAAGTAGAGGTACTTGCCCGACGTGTCCCAGATGGGCGTGAGCGCGTCGGCCATCCCGTCCGTGAGCTGATGCACGCTGCCGTCGTGCGTGTCGTAGACCATGACCGCGCGCAGGAGGTTGTCCAAGCGCTTCGTATACGCGACGAAGCGGGAGTCGGGCGACCACACGGGATCGAGGCTCCTGCGGGGGTCGGCGTAGTCCTCGCCGTCCACGTCCGTCACGCGGCCGGACGCCACGTCCACGATGCGCACGCGGAAGTCCGTGTCCGTGAAGACGATCTTCGTGCCGTCGGGGGACCACGTCGGGCGGTAGTAGAAGGTGTTGCCGGGGATCGCGACGCGGCGTGGACTGCGTCCCTCCTGGTCCGCGATCACCAGCCCGTACTCGCCGCCCTCGTCGTTGAACCAGGCGATCCGCTCACCGTCGGGCGACCACGTGGGGTAGCGGTCCGCCACGCCCGACGACTCGGTGAGGTTGCGCCAGGAGCCGGACTCCGCCGGAACGGTGTAGATCTCGCCCCGATACTCGAAGAGCGCCCGCTTGCCCGTCGGAGACAGGTGCGGGTTGGTGAGCTGCGCGGCAGGCACGTCCTCCCACCGGGCGCGCGCCCAGTTCTGGTCTCCCGCAGCCTGGATCACGAGCTGGCGCGTCCGGCCGCTCGCCGGATCCAGCTCGTGCAGGTAGCCCGCCTGCTCGTACACGACCACGCCGTGGCCGGCGTCCAGGCTCTTCACGTCGAAGTCCGCGTGGTGCGTGAGCTGCGTCTCCTCGCCCGTACGTGGGTCGAACGACCACACGTTGCTCGCCCAGTCGCGCTCGGACATGTAGTAGACGACGCCGTCCATCCAGGTGGGGTCCATCTGCCGCTCGCCCTCCCAGGGGGGCGTCTTCATCTCGAGGGTGGACAGATCGACGACGCGGACGGGCTGCGCCTGTCCGCCACGGTAGTTCCGCCACTCCGGGTCCCAGTAGCCGATCTCCTGGTAGGCGAGCATGGAGCCGTCGTCGCTCATCTCGCCGACGTAGGCCTGGTGGACTGGCAGCGGCGCGGGCAGACCGCCCGCGCGCGGGATCGTGTAGAACTTCCACAGCCGGGTCGGCACGCCTTCCCGGCCCGACTGGAAGACGACCCGGCCGTCCGGTGTCCACCCCTGGACCACGTCGGCACCGGGGTGCCACGTGAGCCGCTCGGGCTGGCCGCCCGTCGCGGCGACCACGTACACGTCCTGGTTGCCGCCATACTCGCCGGTGAAGGCGATCCAGCGGCCGTCCGGGCTGAAGGCCGGATCGGTTTCGGCGCCGTCATCCGTCGTGAGCCGTCGGGCCTGACCGCCGTCGCGCTCCACCACCCATAGGTCGTTGGCGTGCACGAAGGCGATCGCGTCGGCGCTCACCGACGGCTGGCGCAGGAAGCGGGTGCCGGGGGACTGGGCGGCACCGTCGGTCGGAGGCGAGACGAGAAGGAAGGCGAGCGCGGCCAGGGCGGCCGAAGACGAGCGGACCATCGTAGGAGCTCCCGGAAGGTGCGTCAGTGGGAGGGTCGATGGACAGTAGGGACGGGGAGAGGACCTCGAAAGACCCGACCCGCGCGGTCGTATCCCCGTTCATGAAGAACTCGTTCCTGGCCGCGTTCCTGCTCGCGTCCCTCGGGCTCCTCCCCGGGTCCGGACTGGCGGCCCAATCGTCGGCGGTCGTGGAGCAGGGGCTGCCGCCCGAGGCGCGCCAGTTCGACTTCTGGATCGGGACGTGGAGCGTGAACCTCCGCATCCATCAGCGGGACCTCTCGTGGAAGGACGAGGTGAAGGCGGAGGCGCGCATCCACTCCATCCTCCGCGGTAAGGCGCTCCTCGAGCTGTGGGACGGCGGAGGTATCAAGGGCATGAGCCTCCGCTACTTCGACACGACCCGGCGAACGTGGGTGATGTGGCTTGACTGGCCCGGCCGGAACCGCTCGGGATCGTTCAGGATGGAGGGTGCCTTCCGCCACGGGCGCGCCGAGTTCGAGGCGAAACGGCTGGAGGCCGACGGCGGCGAGGTCATCACCCGCTACACCTTCAGCGACATCACGGACCGTTCCCTGCGCTGGGACGACGCGTTCTCGCGGGACGGCGGGCGCACGTGGAGCCACAACTGGATCATGGAGTTCACCCGCACGGCGCCGACGGCCGAGCTGCCCCCCCGGGGCGGGAACGCGCGCACGTGGGTGGACGGCTCCAGATGCAGCCTGCAGTCGTTCCACCGATGGGACGGGTGGGCCGGTCTGCGGACCGGGACGCTCGACGGCGAGCCGGCGACGCTCCGGGGATACCGCATCCTGGATGGCTGCGCGGTGCTCCTGACGCTCTCGTTGGACGCACGGCCGGGTGAGGCGTGGGTCGGTCAGCTCACGTTCAACACCTACGCCAGGCGGTCGGAGCTGCTCGCCCTCGACGCCGAGCCCGACGCTCCCGCGCGGGTGTTCTACACGAGCGACGAACCGGACGACGACGCCTTCGTGGAGCGCGTCGCCGAAGGCGTTCCCTTGAGGCGGGTGACGGTCAGGCGGCCGCCGGGCGGGCCCGCCGAGATCGTGTGGGAGGAGCGCTCCGGCCCGGATGCGTCCTGGAGGGAGACGCGGCGCGCCTCGTTCCGTTAGAACGGCGGCGCCCCAACGGCCTTCCAGCCGTCAGCAACGGCCGACACGCGGATCCAGCGCGCGAGGGACCTTGCGGTCGCCCCGACTTCCGCGACCTATTGTCCCCCCCTCATCGCCGATGCACCGTGGAGGTCCCATGCGCCGTTTGCCCTGCCCCCTGCTACTCCTGACGCTCGCAGTATGGCCGAGGACGGCCGCCGCGCAGACCACCGCCACCGAGATGGCCGCCGCCGCCGACGTGCTCCAGCAGATCCAGGAGCTCCAGGGTCGGCTGAGGCCGAGCGACATGGCCACGAAGCTGGCCGGCCGGAAGGACGCCGGGCGCGACCGGGTGATGGCCCGCACGGCGGAGCTGTGGGACGGTGGTATGCAGGCCCTCGCGGACTGGATCGGACACAATCCCGAGGTGGGGTGGGAGGAGGACCAGGCGGTCGACACGCTGGTGAAGGTCCTCGAGGCGTCGGGCTTCGAGGTGCAGACGGGGGTGGCGGACCTGGAGACGGCGTTCGTGGCGACGTGGACGTCCCCGGCGGGCGCCGGAGGCCCGACACTCGGGCTGATCGGCGAATACGACGCGCTGCGCGGCACCAAGGGCGCGTACCACGGTGACCAGCACAACGCCCAGACGCCCGTCGCCATCGCGGCGGCGCGCTCGCTGGCGGACTACATGACCGCCGAGAACCTCCCCGGCACCATCAAGCTCTACGGCACGCCGGCAGAGGAGGTGGGGCCGCCCGCGAAGACGATCATGTTCCAGGCCGGCGTGTTCGATGGCGCGGACATCCTCGTGCGCAGCCACTCGAGCTCGGGCACGGGGCGGGGCAAGGCGGGCTTCGGCATCTGCTGCCTGAACATCAACGAGGTCAAGTACGTCTTCTCCGGCTACCCGTCCCACCAGCTCAGCTCCTGGTTCGGCCGGAACGCGCTGGAGGCGGCCGTGCACTTCTACACGGCGGTAGATCAGCTGCGCTCCACGCTTCGGCCCGAGGCGCGCATCCAGGGCGTGATCCCCGAAGGCGGCGTGGCGCCCAACGTGGTGCCCGACCGCGCGGTGGTGGACTACTACATCCGCTATCCGGACGAGGTGTACCTGGAGCACGTGCAGGAGATGATCGACAACGCCGCACGGGGTGCCGCGATGGCCACAGGGACGAAGGTCGAGATCGAGAAGTACGGTGAGTACCGCGACGGGATCTCCCTGGGCACGCTGGAGGAGCTGACGTTCGCGTACGCGAAGAAGCTCGGGGCCCCCCGGATCGAGGAGGAGCCGGGCCGGCCGGCGGGCTACGAGGAGACCGGGTGGGTGAGCCGTGAGATCCCCGGCGTCGGCGTGAGCGTCGCGAGCTCCACGGGTGCCAACCACACCTACCAGATGCTCGACGACGCGTTCACCGACGTCGGCCACACCGGGTTCCGGATGGATGCGCAGATCATGGCCGCCGTGCTGTACGACTTCCTGACGAACGACGGGCTGCGCAAGGCCGTGTCCACGGAGCAGACGACCCTGGCCGGGCTCCTCGAGGAGTATCACGCCCAGCTCCGGAAGGTCTACGCGGAGGAGATGACCGGTCCGCCCGTGGGAGCGGATCGGCCGGGCAGGTGAGGGAGGTTCGCCGGCCGGTCGTGCTCGGCGGGATCGACCCGGGCTACTTCTCGGTCATCTGGGCCATCATGCGCTGGGCCCGTTGCGTGCGCTGATCGTCCGGCACGTAGATCTCGAGGAACCGCTCGAGGTAGGCCCGGGCGTGCATGTAGTCGCCGATCGCGAAGCGCGTGGCTCCGGCCTCGAAGAGGGCCACATAGTGATTGGGCCAGAACTCGAGCACCAGCTCCATGAGCGGGCTGGCCGGCATCTCCTCCCCCCGGTCCACCATGCCCTGGGCGACGTTGAAGAGGACGGAGACCGCCTGGAGGCGGTCCTGTTCGGGGAGGCCGAGGATCAGCGCGCGCGCCTTCGGCATGTCCATCGCGACGGCGAAGCAGGCGGCCTCGTAGCCCGTCCCCAAGATGCCTGTCGGCGGGCGGTTGAGGTCCACGGCGAGCCGCACGCCCGAGGGGGTGCAACTCGGCTCGATCCGGCGATACCATGCCGCGGGGGTCGCCGGCGGGGCGGGCGGTGGCGGCTCCGGGGGCTCCGCGCGGGGAGCGACCGTGACCGCCGGGGCGGGGGGCTCCTCCGGGGGCAGCACCTGGCGTACGTGCGGTCCCAGGATCAGGACAAACGCCAGGAACGGGAGGATCTTCTCGAGCTTCTTCATGCATGCGCTCGCGGCAAAGGGCGTGCCGGGCCGGAAACCCCAGTGTTGACGCCATTCCGGTTCGCCGCCCCGGTAGGTTTTTCCCACCTTGGGAAAGGATGGGCCCTTGCATTCTGCAAGGAGCCCGACCGTTGGCCCCGCCCGTTCCGGCGCGGATCCTGCTCTGGGGTCCCGCGGTATGCGACGTGTCCGGCGTGGCGTCGGACCCGGAAACCTGGAGGATCGACCATTCTTCGCCTCTCCGACCACCGTCGGCGCCGAGTGCGCCACCCTCTCGCGACCGTCGCGACCGCGGTCGTCCTCGTTACGCCGGGCGGGCTCGCCGCGCAGTCCGCGGAGACCGCCAAGCGCACGCAGGCGACGCTGGAGGAGCTCGCCGCGAATGCGACGCCCGCCGTCGTGCTGCTCGACGTGCGCACGCCGACGAGCTCGCGCCAGGGCAGCGGCTTCATCGTTGATCCGAACGGCCGCATCCTGACCAACTACCACGTCGTGCGTGACGCGAAGAGCGTGCGCGTGAAACTCTCGTCGGGCGACGTCTACGACGACGTGGAGATCCTCGCGGAGGACGCCCGTCGCGACATCGCGGTGCTGCAGGTCGCGGGCTTCGACCTCCCCGCGCTGCCCCTCGGCAACTCGGACTCCGTGCGCATCGGGGCCGCCGTCGTGCTCATCGGAAGCCCCCTCGGACTCGAGAACACCGTGTCGACCGGCATCGTCAGCGGCCGCCGGCAGGAGGAGGAGGGCTACCGGCTGCTCCAGGTCAGCGCGCCCGCGTCACCGGGCTCGAGCGGCGGGGCGGTGCTCTCCGCCGCCGGTGACGTCGTCGGGATCGCGGTCTCGCAGATGCAGGCCGGGCAAAACCTCAATTTCGCGGTGCCGATCAACTACGCGCGGGGCCTCCTCGATCACCTGCCGCCCGAACCGGTCCGCGTGCTGCAGGCCACGACGCAGGACGTGGAAGGGTCAGTTTCCGAGAAGGCGGCCAGCCGGACCGAGGCGGTGAACCAGGGCCTGCGCTACGGGTTCGACGGCTTCCACGGATACCGGATCGAGACCCGGACCACGATGGCGCACAACCAGGAGCGCAGGACGCGCATCACCTACCGGGTGATCGAGACGGTCGGCTCGGACGAGCCGCAACTGGAGCGGTACCTCGAAAGCGAGACCACGACGCGGACCGAGCCGTTCGGAACCGTGCAGACGCTGAGGCGCGAACGCAGCCGCTCGGTCGTGGAGCTCGGTCGGCTTCAGCCGCTGTCGGCCCGGGGAGAGGTCACGTGGTGGACGGAGCAGGGGTGGCATTCGTCCAGCTGGGACATGCGTTTCCAGCACGATCACGTGCTCGGTGTGATCGTAGACACGACGGGCGGGCCCTCGAAGGAGGTCGACGTCGACCTCCCGACCGGCATCATCCTGCACGACATGCGCGAGCTCGCCTTCGCGCTCCTTGAGGCCCAGCCGCTCGTCGGGCGGAGCGTCGAGTTCACGACGTTCGACGCGCGCACGGGCGAGGTGCTCCACGACCGCTACGACGTGATGGACCGGGCCTCGGCGGACGTCGGCGGGGAGACCTACGACGCGCTCCGGGTGAACCTGGCCACGGGGCTGGAAAACCAGACGCTGCTCTTCCGCCGAGAGGCTCCGCGCACCTTCCTTCGCCGGGTGGATCCGGACACCGGCGAGGTGGAGGAGGTCACCGCGATCGAGCTCTTCCCCCCGAACGGCGGCTGACCGAAACCCAGAGCCGGCGCCATTCTTGGTGCGCGGGCACGGGTGTTGCACATACGTCGGGAATACATCGCAGGCGCCGGTCGAACCGTGCGCCAAACACCCTCCCGACAGGAGTAGACAAATCATGCGGACATGGAAAGGGCTCGTCGCCCTCACGGCCTTCGCGCCCCTGGCGATCGCCGCCTCGCCCCTCGCAGCCCAGGAGGCGCAGCCCTCCGAGATGATGCCGGTGTGCTCTGCCACAGTGAAGCCTGCCCAGGTGCGCGCGGGCCAGAAGGCCGAGCGGATCGCGGTCACGCTGTCCAGCGCCATCGGCGTGGTGAGCGCGTTCTCCGCCGAGCAGCCGGAGGCGGGCGTGAAGCTGGCCGAGCAGACCGACCTGCCCAAGGCGGAGATGGCGAACGAGGCCGAGGCGCAGAAGCCCATCGAGATGGCCAAGGAGGACAACCAGGTCACGCTCTGGCTGAACACCGAGACCGCCGAGCCCGGTACGTACCGCTTCACCCTGCAGGGTGACTCGGGCAAGTGCGAAGGAAGTGTCGAGATCACCAAGATCCAGTAGGCGCGAGCCGGTCCCCGACCCGGTGACGTCCCTTCCCGGGGACGTCGGGCGCGCAGCCCCCTCCGTCGCGATCCGCGGCGGAGGGGGGCGTCGTTTCGGGGGTGAAACGCGGGCGGCGCTCCGCCTCCGATACGTTTCTGTTACACATCCGTCACCCGATCGCTACGTCGATCCGCTCGATTCCGAACGACATGGTCGGTGATTCCCTGGCCGGCTCGACCGGCGTGGAGGCGGGCGTTCCCGTACACCCCCCCGAGGGCATCTACGGGGGCGGTGTGGGGGACCGCGTCTACTCGGCGCTGATCACGCTGTTCGCCCTCGCCGTACCCGCGCTCCTGCTGGTCATCTTCGCGGTCATCACGGTCGCGGCGTGGCCGGCCCTGCGCACGTTCGGATTCGAGTTCCTGACCTCGAGCGAATGGGACCCGGTCGCCGGCCACTTCGGCGCCGCACCCGCGCTCTACGGCACGCTGGTGTCGTCCGCGATCGCGCTGATCCTCGCGACGCCTCTGGCGCTCGGCGTGGCGATCTTCCTCTCCGAGCTCGCCCCGCACTGGCTCCGGCGCCCCGTGGCCTTCCTCGTCGATCTCCTCGCGGCGATTCCCAGCGTGGTCTACGGACTGTGGGGCATCTTCGTGATGATCCCGCTCCTGCGCACGCACGTGATGCCGTTCCTGCGCGACACGCTGCACCTCGGCGCCACGCCGCTGTTCAGTGGGCCGATGTACGGCCCCAGCATGCTGGCCGCGGGGGTGATCCTGGCGATCATGATCCTCCCCTACATCTCGGCGGTGTCCCGCGAGGTGCTCATGGCGGTGCCGCGCTCGCAGCGTGAGGCCGCGCTGGCACTGGGCGCGACCCGCTGGGAGATGCTCTGGGGCGCGGTCATCCCCTTCGCGAAGTCGGGGATCGCGGGCGGTGTGATCCTGGGATTGGGCCGGGCGCTGGGCGAGACCATGGCCGTCACGATGGTCATCGGCAACCGCCACGAGATCGCGGCCTCGCTCTTCGCGCCCGGCTACACGATGGCCTCGCTGATCGCGAACCAGTTCACCGAGGCGACGGGCGACCTGCAGCTTTCCGCGCTCATGGCCGTGGGCTTCGTCCTCTTCGTCGTCACGCTGATCGTCAACGCCGGCGCGCGCTGGCTCGTGTGGCGCACCTCGCGGGGGATGGCGTGAGCGAGTTCCGCAGCTCCCCGCGGCGGCGCGTGGTGAACGCGATCATGACCGGCCTCACGTGGGTCGCGGCGGTCGTGGCCACGCTGCCGCTGCTCTTCATCCTCGTCTACCTCCTGCAGAAGGGCGCCTCCTCGCTCAGCCTCGGGTTCTTCACGCATCTACCGACGCCGGTGGGCGTCGCGGGAGGCGGTGTGGCCAACGCCATCGTGGGCACGCTGGTCGTCGTCGGCATCGCGAGCGCCTTCGGGGTGCCGATCGGGATCGGGGCGGGCATCTACCTGGCCGAGAAGAAGGGCGCGCCGCTCGCCGTCGGCGTGCGCTTCCTTGCGGACGTCCTCAACGGCCTGCCGTCCATCGTGATGGGGATCTTCGCCTGGGAGCTGGTCGTCGTCCCGATGGGCCATTTCTCCGCCCTCGCCGGGGGCTTCGCCCTGGGGGCGATGATGATCCCCACCGTGACGAGGACGACGGAGGAGATGGTGCGCGTCGTGCCCACGAGCCTGCGCGAGGCGGCGCTCGCTCTCGGCTACACACAGTGGAGGACCGCGCTGCGCATCGTGCTGCCCACCGCGCTCGCGGGGATCCTGACCGGGATCCTGGTCGCGCTCGCGCGCATCGCCGGCGAGACCGCGCCGCTCCTCTTCACCGCGTTCGGCAACAACTTCTGGTCGGTGTCGCTGAACGAGCCGATCGCGGCGCTGCCCCTGCAGATCTTCAACTACGCCATCAGCCCGTACGACGAGTGGCACGCGCAGGCGTGGGGCGGCGCGCTCGTGCTCATCGCCCTGGTGCTGATCATCAGCCTGGTGTCCCGTGCCGTCACCCGAAGCGGTTTCGCCCGTGCGGTCGACTGAGTCGGCGCGCCGGTTCTCGGACGCGGACGCCCGCGCTCTGGAGGCGCTGCCCGCCCGCATGGAGGTGCGTGGGCTGGACGCCTTCTTCGGCGATGTGCACGCGGTGCGTGACGTGTCGATGCGCATCCCGAGGAACCGGGTCACCGCGGTCATCGGCCCGTCCGGATGCGGCAAGTCGACGTTCCTGCGCACGCTGAACCGTCTGCACGAGACCGTTCCCGGTGCCCGCATCCGCGGCCAGGTCCTCCTGGAGGGGAGCGACATCTACGCCCCGGGCATCGACCCGGTGTCGGTGCGCCGCCACGTCGGGATGGTGTTCCAGCGCTCGACGGCCTTCCCCACCATGTCGATCCGGGGCAACGTCGCGGCAGGTCTCCGCGTGTTGAAGGCCGCGGGCCAGCGCATCGACCAGGAGGAGCGCGTGGAGCAGGCACTCAGGCGCGCCGCCCTGTGGGAGGAGGTGCGCGACCGGCTCGACGAGAGCGCGCTGGGCCTCTCGGGCGGGCAGCAGCAGCGTCTGTGCATCGCGCGGGCGCTGGCCATCGACCCGGGCGTCCTCCTCCTTGACGAGCCCACGGCCTCGCTCGATCCGATCAGCACGGAAAAGGTCGAACAGCTCGTCCACGACCTGCGGGAAGAGATCACCGTGGTGATCGTCACGCACAACATGGAGCAGGCCGCGCGCGTCTCGGACCAGACCGGCTTCTTCCTGCATGGCGAATTGGTCGAGCTCTCTCCGACCGCGCAGCTCTTCACCCGGCCGAGGGATCCGCGGACCGAGGCCTACATCACCGGGCGCTTCGGATGAGCGGCGCTCGTTACCTGTTCGATACCGACTGGGCACTCCTGCCGTTACGGCATGGACATAATGTGACTCGGCGAATGGATCCTTCCATCACGGTGGAGCAACGACGATGAGACGAACGATCTGGGCCGCTGCTGCGACGCTGCTCGTGGCCTGCGGCGGCGGGGACCGGCCTTCCGGTCAGGCGAGCAGCGCTCCGGCGCAGGCCTCGGCTAGCGCGGGCGCCGCCGACCTCACCGGGGCCGGCGCGACGTTTCCCAATCCGATCTACTCCAAGTGGTTCTACGACTACGCCCAGCAGAGGGGCGTGAAGATCAACTACCAATCGATCGGCTCGGGCGGCGGCATCCGCCAGCTCACCGAGGGCACCGTGGACTTCGGTGCGTCCGATGCGCCGATGAACGACGACGAGCTGGCCGCGGCGAAGGGCAAGGTGCTGCACTTCCCGACGGTGATCGGGGCCGTGGCCGTCACGTACAACCTCCCGGGTGTGGGCACGTCCCTGAAGCTCTCGCCGGACGTGCTCGCGGACGTCTTCCTGGGCAAGATCACCAAGTGGAACGACCCCCGCATCGCCGGGCTGAATCCGGGTGTCTCGCTGCCCTCGGAGGACATCCTGGTGGTGCACCGTTCGGACGGCAGCGGCACGACGTTCATCTTCACGGACTACCTGTCCGCGGTGAGTGACGCGTGGCGCAGCGGGCCAGCGAAGGGAAAGGAAGTCGCCTGGCCGGTCGGCCTGGGCGGGAAGGGCAACGAAGGCGTCGCGGGGCAGGTCAAGCAGACGCCGGGCTCCATCGGCTACGTCGAGCTCGCCTACGCGAACCAGAACGACCTCGCCGTGGCCGAGCTCCGCAACCAGGCGGGCAACTTCGTGAAGCCCTCCATCGAGGGCGCGACCGCGGCCGCGGCCGGGGTAGCCGCGGGCCTGCCCGCCGACACGGACTTCCGCGTCTCCATCGTGAACGCCCCGGGCGCCGACGCCTATCCGATCTCGTCCTTCACCTGGCTCCTGGTCTACCAGGACATGCAGGACGGTGCCGCGGCCAAGAAGCTGGTGGACTTCATCCGGTGGGCGCTGACCGAGGGTGAGGGCGAAGCCGCCGCGCTCGACTACGCTCCGCTCCCGTCGAACATGGTGGCGCTGGAGATGAAGCAGCTCGACACCGTGGAGTACCCCGGCAAGATGTAGGACCGAGCACGGGGGGGGCGGCCCCGGGGCCGACCCCGAATGCACGCGGGGCCCCGGGCGGGGATCGTGTCCGCTCGGGGCCTCGCCGCGTCCAGGCGCCGCACGCCGGCACGACGTTACTCCAGCGTTACAAAATGGAGAGCGATGCGTTACGAGTCACACGCATGCTTCGTGCGTCCGTAACGACCACTCCACGGAGAGGAAGCGCCTTGAAGACAATCACGCGATGGTCGTCGCTGGCCGGAGCCCTCGTCGTCGCGGCCGCCTTCGGCGCGCGCGGCGCGTCCGCACAGGACGTGAGCGTCGGCGGCGTCGTGTACTCGCAGTATGAATACCTACTGTCGGATTCCGCCGGTCACGGGAACTCCTTCGACGTCAAGCGGGCGTACGTGGACGTGCGCGGCCGTTTCGACCAGGGCATCTCCACCCGCGTCACCGCGGACGTCCATCGCCAGCCCGATGGCTCCCTCGGCTTCCGGCTCAAGTACGCCTACTTCACGTGGACGCCCGAGGACAGCCCCGTGACCCTGAAGTTCGGCCAGATCCACACGGTATTGCTGGACTGGGAAGAAGGGTTGTGGGACTACCGCATGCAGGGGACGATGCCGATCGAGCGGTACGGCTACTGGACCTCGTCGGACCTGGGCGTGGGGCTCGACGGCGCCTGGGACGACCAGCGCTTCAATCTCCAGGTCGCGGCCCAGAACGGCGAGAGCTACCACGGCGCCGAGGGCGACAAGCACAAGGACGTCTCCGCGCGCGCGTCGTACCGGCTGCTCGAGAGCGACGACGGCGGAGCCCGCGGGGGGCTGCGTTTGACCGGAGTGGCGAGCCTCGGCGCCCCGACGGGCGGAGGGACGCGCAACCGCTTCGTCGGGATACTCTCCTACAAGTCCAGCGCCTGGACCCTGGGCGCGGAGGCCGCGCACACGGTGGACGGGCCCTCCGACGAGCCCAACGTCCGCGGCGATATCCTGAGCCTGTACGGCGTCTACCGTCTACCGGAGTCCAAGGTGGCCCTGGTGGGCCGCGTGGACCGGTCGGACCCGAACACCGACGTCGCGGACGACGCGCTCACGAGGGTCATCGCCGGGATGTCGTACCGGCTCACGCCCAACGTGCTCCTGCTGCTCGACGTCGACCACGTCAGCTATCAGGGCGACGCGCCGAGCGCGGCCGCGGCGGCCCGCCGGTCCAGCCTGCTGTTCCAGACGCAGTTCACCTACTGAGCGTTCTCCGGGAGCCCGCCGGGGGATCGTCGCCGTGGGCTTGGCGACGCGTCTCCCGGGCGTTCCCGCCTACGTCCCACACCCGTATCTTTGCGTCCCATGGACATGGATCGACGCAACCGGATCGCGCAGTGGGCCTTCGACGCGCGCAGCATACTCGGCCGCTTCCACCTCTGGCTCGACGACGTCGAGGAGCGCCTCGTCGAACGCGAAGCGCAGGGTGAGGCCTTCGTGGGGGAGGCACTGGAGCGGGCCTTCATCACCGCGACCGCGGTGACCGCGCTGGGCACCCGTCTCTTCGGCCGCTACGGCGAAGCGGACGGCGCCGACAAGGTGACGGTCAACCGCGTGAAGAAGGACGCGGACGCGGCGTCCGCCTATGTGCTCTCCGAGGGGCTGTGGTTCCTCACGCGGAGCCTGCCCGAGAACCATGCGGTGATGGTGAGCCTCGGCGAGGGTCTGATGCCGAAGGCGGGGGAGACGCCGGAGATGGGGGCGAACCCCCAGCTCGGCTTCGGCCGGGTCTATGCCCGTCCCCAGGTTGCCCACTTCGTCGACCGCTGCGTGCACCGGGTGCTCAATCGGGACGACTACGGGTGGGGGGAGTTCTGGCGCGACATCCGCGAGAACGGCATCACGCTGTGGGGAGCCGCGGTCGACACGCTGGAGAATACCTCGCGCTTCGCGAAGGGGAGCGCCACGGGACCGATGACCGTCCTGCACGTCTTCGATCAGCCGCTCCAGGTCGCACGGCCGTACGAGGGGTACATGGGCACCCTCGTGCTGCCGCGGCCGGTCGTGGAGCAGGCGGCCGAGCGCTCGGTGCTCCTCGACTTCCTGACGCCCCGCTTGCTGGTCATGGACTCGATCCTGAGCACCTACCCGGAGGTCCGGCCCGAGAACGTCCACGTGTGGACGCTGGAAGGGGCTTCGCGCGAGCCGCGCATCGGCCAGCTGTGGGCGACGTGGCGGAGCCTCGGAGCCCACTTGGTGAAGGACGGATGGACGATCCCGACGACTGGGCAGGGGGCGTTTACCGAGTCGGGGACGTACGCGCCGTGCTTCCGCGTGGGATCCTTCGAGGACGATGCCGGCGACAGGCACGTGCTCATCTGCGACGGCTACGCGGCTTCTGCGGAAGCCGTGCAGGCCGCCAGCCTGGACCCGGTCCTCGACACGCGCACTTCGCTGTGCCTCTTCTCCTCGCACTTCGAGGGGTCGTACGAGCGCGAGCCGCGCGTCATGCACCTCGACCCCGAGGGAGATGACTTCGTGCGACGGCTCGAGGAGGTGCTGGGGCCGGGGATCACCGAAGCGTCGGTGCGCGCATACCGCGAGAACCTGCGTGAGGCGCGCGCGGCCTGCCTGCCTTTGGACCGGCGGACGCTCACCGCGGACGACTTCTTCCCCAACAAGGAGTGGAGGGTCCTGAGTCTCGCGTCGTACATGCTCCCCGACCCCTACACGGGGCTGCCCGGCGTCGAACAGGTCGGCGCGGACACCTACCGCGTGACCACCCGCTCATCGACGCGCGCCCGCATGCTCGACGTCACCCTCACGCTGCGGGCCACCGAGACACCGCCCGACATGCGGATGTCGTTCTCGCCGCTCCTCGATCGCTTCTACGCCGGCCAAGACTACCGGTCCAGGCCGGTGCGCATCTCCGATTCCGGCAGGATCCGCAACGAGCTGCAGACGCTGTGCGCCGAGGCCATCGAGTACCTGCCGGGGGACCGGATGATGGTGCACCTGGACCGGCTGGACGACCAGGTCATGCCCCCCGACAAGAAGGCCCTCATCCGCGAGGTGCTGGCGTGGTACCGCGCGACGCACCCGGTCTGGTTCGGCTGGCTCGACACCGACTAGGAGGGTGATCGGAAAGGGGAGCACCCCGCGTTGGGAGCGCCGCGGCCCCGAATCCAAGGCGGGGCGACAACGCCATATCAATCACGGTGTTGGGCGCATAGGGCTTTCGCCGGCCCGGCGTCGGGGGGCGTTACCCGTGCTCCCGCGCCCACGCCGCCACCTCGGCGTGGGTCGCGAACCAGACGTCCCCGAGTCCCTTCGCGGTGCGGATGATCTCCTCGAGGATCCAGATCCGCGATCGGTAACCGATGTAGTGCGGGTGCATCGTGAGCTGGAAGACGCCTCCTTCCGCCCAGGCACCCTCCAACTCGCGACGGAAGACGTCGAACACGGCCTCCACCGGCATCTGGGGACGCAGCGCCTGGAATCGGTGCATTCCGAGGTAGGCTGCGTCGTCACGGATCCACTCCACGGGAAGCTCGACGATGCCTGTGGGCTCCCCTTCCATCAGAAGCTCGTAACAGTCCACGTCGGCCATCAGCGAGGAGTCGTAGGCGAGCCCCATCTCCCGCTCGATGGCGAGCGTCCCGGGGCTGAAGTCCCACGAGGGCGCGCGCAGCCCGACGGGGCGGACGCCGCTTACGCGCTCGAGCGTGTCCGCGCTGCGCAACATGAGGTCACGCTCGGCCTCGTAGGGGAGGATAGAGTTGAGCTCGTGGATCCAACCGTGGATGCCGATCTCGTGCCCCTCGGCCACCGCGCGGCGCTGCTCCTCCGGGTGGAGGAGCGCTGACACGGCGGGGACGAAGAACGTCGCGCGCACGTCGTGCTTCGCGAGGAGCGCGAGGATGCGCGGCACGCCCTGGCGCGAGCCGTATTCGCCCCACGCCAGGCGACCGATGGAGCGGCCGCCGTCGCGCAGCTCGTTGGTCTCGTGGTCGGAATCGAACGACAGCGCGACCGCGCACCGCGCGCCGTCCTTCCAGGTGTCGGGACGGAGCGCGCGACCGGCGCGCACACGTCCGACCAGCGCGCGCCAGTGTTCCTCCGGCCACTGCCAGGGCTCGAGATCGGGCGTGTCCATACGGTCAGCCTACCGTGCGTGGCGGTTTCCCTCAATGGGCGTTGGAACATCCGGGGAAACCCGCGGTGGGATGGATTCGTCCAGAACGTATGAGCCCCGAACGACCTCCCACCCGACGAGACCATGGAATCGCTGATCCGTGACGTACGGCTGGCGCTGAAGCTCCTGTGGAAGGAGAAGACCTTCAGCTCCACGGTCCTCCTGACCCTGGCGGTCTGCCTCGGCGCCAACGTCTCGATCTTCAGCGTGATCCACACGGTCCTGCTCGAGCCCCTGCCGTTCAAGGACCCGAACCGCCTGGTCACGGTGTTCAACAGCTACCCCAACGCCGGAGCGGCGCGGGCATCCAACGGCACGGTGGACTTCTTCCAGCGCCGCGCGCACGTGGCCGCCTTCGAGGAGGTGGCGCTCTACCAGGGATCCGGGAGCACCGTGGGTGGGGAGGACGGCAGCGAGCGCGTGTCCTCCATGCGCGTCACGCCCTCCTTCTTTCCGCTGCTCGGTGTCCAGGCCGCCCTCGGACGCACGTTCACCGAGGACGAGATGGAGGTGGGGAACCATCACAAGGTGGTCCTCACCGACGCCTACTGGAAGGAGCACTTCGGCGGCGCCTCCGACGTCGTCGGTCGCGAGATGCGCATCGACGGAAACCCGTACACGGTCGTGGGCGTGCTGCCGGCGGCTTTCGTCATGCCCGGGCGGGAGGCGACGCGCATCTACGTCCCCATCGGCTTCGACGAGCAGGACCGGAACCTCGACCAGTGGCACTCGAACAACTTCAGCATGATCGCCCGGCTGCGCCCCGGGGCCACGCTCGAGCAGGCCCGCGCGCAGAACGAAGCGCTCAACCAGTCGCTCATCGACCAGTGGCCCCCCCCGAACGCGCGGCAGCTCCTGGAAGACGCCGGCTACCGGACCGTCCTGGTGCCGACGGCGGACGACCTGGTGCGCGACGCACGGCCCGTGCTCTACATGCTGTGGGCCGGCATCGGCCTGGTGCTCCTGATCGGTTGCGTGAACATCGCGAACCTCCTCCTGGCGCGGGCCCAGACCCGGGTAGGGGAGGTCGCCACGCGCCTGGCCCTGGGGGCGCCGCGCATGCGTGTCGCCCGCCAAGTGCTGACCGAAGCCCTCGTGCTCGGCGTCCTGGGCGGCGCGATCGGCGTGGGTCTGGGGGCCGCCGGGCTGAAGGTTCTCCTGAGCCTGGGTGCGGCGGACCTTCCCCGGGGGCCCGAGATCGGCATCGACACCTCCGTGCTCCTTTTCACGGCCGCCCTCGCGGTGGGGGCGGGCGTCGTCTTCGGAGCGATCCCGGTGGTGCAGATCATGCGCGGTGACCTGTCGCCGGTGTTCCGCACCGAGGGGCGGACCGGCACCGCGAGCCGGCGCGCTGTCCTGGTGCGCAACGGCTTGGTCACGAGCCAGGTGGCCCTGGCGTTCGTGCTCCTGATCGGCGCCGGCCTGATGCTGATGAGCTTCCGCGCCGCCATCCGTGTGGATCCCGGCTTCGACCCGGACGGAGTGCTCACCGCCTTCGTGAGCCTCCCCGCGGCCCGCTATCCGGACGCCACCGCACGCCGGCAATTCGCGGAGGAGCTACGCCGCGAAGCCGCGGCGATCCCCGGCGTGTCGGCGGTGGGCATCACGGCGCAGCTCCCCTTCACCGGCAACAACTCGAGCAGCGTGATCCTCCCGGAGGGCTACGTCCCGTCACCCGGGGAGTCGGTCTTGTCACCCCTCCAGGTCACCGTGAGCCCCGGCTACATCGAGGCCATGGGCATCCAGCTGGTGGAGGGGCGCACGTTCCGTGACTCCGACGGGCCGGACGACCCCCGCGTCATGCTCATCGACGAGTGGCTGGCGCGCCGCTACTGGCCCGACCGGAGCCCCATCGGCGACCGGATGCTCTACGGCGTGGTCCCCGGCTCCGACAGCATCCCGCCGGAGAGTCGCTTCACCATCGTGGGCGTGGTACGCACGATCAAACAGAACGACCTGACCGCGCCGCCGTCCGAGCACGTGGGGGCGTACTATTTCTCGACGCTCCAACGTCCTCCCGGATTCCTCTCCCTGGTGGTACGCACCACCGTGGATCCCGAGAGCGTCACCCCGGCGCTGCGCCAGCTCGTCACCCGCCTCGACTCCGAGCTCCCGCTCTATGGCGTCGAGACGCTGCGCGGGCGGATCGACGACTCGCTGCAGGGACGGCGCGCGTCGCTCACGCTGCTGGGCGCGTTCGCGGGGGTGGCCCTCTTCCTCGCGGTGATCGGGATCTACGGGGCGTTGGCCTACTCGGTGAGTCAGCGCACGCGCGAGATCGGCATCCGCATGGCGATGGGAAGCGCACCGGGCGACGTCTTCCGTGGAGTGGTGGGGCAGGGCCTGCGGGTCACGGCCCTGGGGCTGATCGTCGGGGCGGGCACGTCGCTCCTCCTCACCCGGCTCGTGCGCTCGCTGCTCTTCGACGTGCAGCCGACGGACCCGCGCGTCATGCTGGCGGTGGCGGCCCTTCTGGCCGTGGTCGGTCTGGTGGCATGCCTCGTCCCGGCGCGGCGTGCGACCGCGGTGGACCCGGTGTCGGCACTCGGGGGGGTCTGACCGGGGCGGCCGCCGGGCTCACGCCAGGGGCCGGTGCGCGGTCTCTTCCAGCGACCAGATGACCGCCCCCGACAGGAGGGCCGCCGCCATCACGTAGCCCACCCACGCCACGGGGGAGCCGGTGACCGCGATGAGCCACGTCGCGATGTACGGCGCGAAGCCGCCGAAGACGGCCACGGCGAGGGCGTAGGCCGTCGTCATCCAGGTGGATCGCGAGCGCGTCGGGAAGATCTCCGCGATCGCCGCCGGCCCGGCGCCGCTGAACATCGCGATGACCACCGCGAGGCCCACCTGGAGCGCCACGATCGCAGCGAGGGGGGGGCCGGACACCAGGTAGCGTGCGACGGGCCAGGTGAGCACCACGAAGGCGGCGCAGCAGGTCAGGAGCAGCGGGCGACGGCCGACCCGGTCCGACAGGTGTCCCCAGAAGGGGATCGCCGCCACCAGGACCACGAGGCCGACGGTGTTGGACCAGAGCGCCTGCGCGTTGGTCAGGTCCGCGTACCGGGCCGTGAAGGACGGCATGTAGTTCAGGAAGATGTAGTAGGAGACCGTCCACAGGACCGTGAAGCCGGCCGCCTGGGCGGCCAGCCTGATCGGGCTCGCGTGCCGGGGCGCGCTCGCCGCGGTCTTCGGGTTCGCCGCCCGGGCCGAGGCCGACTCCTCACGCGCGGCGCGGTACGCGGGCGTCTCGTCGATCGTACGCCGCATCCACATGCCGACCGGGCCGAGCACCCCCCCGAACAGGAAGGGCAGCCGCCACCCCCACGACGTCATGCTTTCCGCGGACAGGACCGAGCTGAGAGCCGCCGCCAGCCCCGATCCGAGGAGGAGGCCCGCTCCCACGCTCATCTGCTGGAAGGACCCATACCACCCGCGGCGCCCCTCGGGCGCCCACTCGACGATGAACGCCGTGCTCCCGCCCCACTCGCCGCCTGCGCTGAAGCCCTGCAGGAGGCGCGCGACGACGACGGTCGCGGGGCCGAAGATTCCCACGGCCGCGTACGACGGAGCGAGGCCCATGAGCACCGTCCCGGCAGCCATCATGAAGAGCGTGAGCAGGAGGGCGGTACGCCGGCCCCGGACGTCCCCGATGCGCCCGATCAACACGCCGCCCAGCGGGCGCGCCAGGAAGCCGACGCCGAAGATGCCGAAGGAGGCCAGCAGCTCGGCCGAGGGGTCGCCCGAGGGGAAGAAGTTGGCTCCGATGATGCCGGCCAGGTAGCCGTACACCGCGAAGTCGTACCACTCCAGAACGTTGCCGACGACGGCTGCGGCGACGGCCCGACGGGGTGTCGTGCTCGTTTGCATCCGCGCACCATACGGCGCGCGGGGAGGCCCCGCTACGCCCTGTCCCGGATCAGGCGCCCGTGGCGACGACGTGCAGCTTGGCCGACGCGCGGGCGCTGCGCTCCTCGGCGGGGTGCTCTTCGTAGCGCACGCAGGTCTGCCGTCCCGTCTCGTCCGCGGTCCACCTCGTGCACCGGCTCCACCCGGACACCCAGAACGTGATCGGGGCGCTGGCCGTGCCGTGGATCGCCTCTCCCTCCAGGACGAGCTGGAAGGTCGCTTCCCCGCAGGCGAAATTGCGCACGCTCGCTCTGTCCGTCGCGTGCTCCTGGCACGAGCCCTCGCCGCTGGTCAGCGTCATGGTGCCGTCGGGGTCGATCCACACCTCCGCCTGCACCAGCTTCCGGGCGGAGCTCCCCGCCCGCAGGGAGCCGGCGGTGTACTCCAGCTGCGCGGAGGCCAGGTAGCGCCCCGGCCGCCAGAGCACGGGGCCTTCCTGGACAGGCCGCGGGGGCTCGTGACCTCCCCGGCTCGCACAGCCGGTCAGCATGAGGGCGAGGGCCAGCGTCCGTGCGTTCATCGGGGCGGTATCCGGATTCGGTCGTGACCTTCGGGACAGGTGTCCCATGCGTCGTCGGATGCAACACGGGTGCGGGGACCCACGTTCCCCGTGGCCGCGTCTTCGCCGCCCACCTACCTTCTCCCCGTCTCGGAAATGCCCGACCGGAGCCGCCCCATGCGCCGCCTTCGCACCGTCCTCCAGACCCTGCTTCTGTCGTCGGTCCTGGCCCTCCCCGTCCTGGGCCAATCCTCCACCGAGGCTGCCTATCCGGGTGAATCGTGGGAGTATGTCCGCCGCCCCCAGGATCTCGCGGGCTACGGGTGGGATGCGAACAAGATGCGCTCCGTGTACTCGTTCATTCGCGACAGCGCGAACACCACCGGACTGGTGGTGGTGGATCGCGGACGCGTGGTCTTCACGTACGGGGACATCGAGGAGCTCAGCTACCTCGCTTCCGTGCGCAAGAGCATCCTGAGCATGCTCTACGGCTATTGGGTCGCGAACGGAACGATCGATCTGCAGGCCACCCTCGACGACCTGGGGCTGGACGACATCGGGGGGCTGCTACCCATCGAGAAGCGCGCGCGGGTCCTCGACCTCATCACCGCCCGCTCGGGCGTGTACCACGCAGCGTCGAACGGCGGCGACGACCTGGCGTCGGCGCCCGAGCGCGGCTCGCAGGAGCCGGGCACCTACCAGCTCTACAACAACTGGGACTTCAACGCCGCGGGCGCGGTCTTCGAGAAGCTCACCGGCCGGGACATCTACGACGAGCTGCAGGCGCAGCTCGCGATTCCCCTGCAGTTCGAGGACTGGGACCGGAGCGCACAGCACAAGAGCGGAGACCTCTCCGTCAGCGTGAATCCGGCCTACCACATCTGGCTGAGCACGCGGGACATGGCGCGGGTGGGGCTCCTGATGCTGCGCGACGGAGCCTGGGACGGCCGGCAGGTCATCGACGCGGGGTGGGCGAGGCAGATCCACAGCGTCGTGACCCCGCTCGAGCAGATGCACCCGATCTCGCGCCGGGACGGCTACTTCGGGTACGGCTACATGTGGTGGGTGTGGGACGAGCCCCAGGCGGTCGGGCCGTTCGAAGGCGCCTACACGGGGCGAGGCGCCATCGGACAGTGGATCACGATCCTGCCGGCGCTGGACATGGTGATCGCGCACAAGACGAACTCGGTGTACGGGCGCACGACCAGCTGGGAGTCGTGGCAGCGGATGATCGAGCTGCTCTTCGACGCCAGGGGTGTGCGGATGAGCGGGCCGTATCCGTGGGGATGACGGCGGACACCGCCGCCGCCTTCCCGGCGCACCAGCGATCGCAAGACGTGTCGTAGGGGTCGGCACGGACGGTTCGAGCGCGGGTAACAGGCGCTTCGTCGATCGGGGTGGAGACTCCATCCGACGGATCGACCTCAGTCCTCGACGTATCCGGAGCCCTGGCCGATTCACGCATGACGACGAGACATCGCAGGTTCAGGCACATCCGGACGCGCATGGCGCAGGGCTTCGTGGCGTTCGTGCCCGTGGTGGTCACGATCCTCGTCTTGCGTTTCGCGTTCCTGGCGACCACCGGGATCCTCCTCCCCTTCATCGACCCCGCGGTCGCGGATTGGCCCTGGCTGTGGCGCGCCCTCCTCTCCCTGGGCGTGCTGCTCGTCGTGATCTACCTCCTCGGCGAGATCGCGGCGCGGACGGTCGGCCGTCGCATCCTCGGCTACGGAGAGGCGATCCTGCTGCGGGTGCCCTTCGTGAAGGTCGTATACCGCGCCTCGAAGCAGGTGGTGGAAGCGTTCCAGCGTCCCAGCGCCCGGGCCTTCAAGTCGGTGGTGTTTCTCGAGTTCCCGCGCCCGGGCATGCGCGCCGTCGGGTTCGTGACCTCGACGCTCACCCGCCCTGACGGCTCGGTGTGGAAGACCGTGTTCGTGCCGACCACACCCAACCCGACCACGGGCTTTCTGCAGATGGTCGCCGCCCCCGAGCTGGAGGAGACCGGCATGACGGTGGAGGAGGGCGTGAAGATGATCATGTCGCTGGGCGTCCTCGTTCCCGAGCGGGTGGGCGGAGGTGGGTAGGGGGCGATCCCGGTATGCTCCTCCTCCACGGATTCACGGGCTCGGGCAGGTCCTGGCCGACGCCCCTGGTCGAAGGGCTGATCTCCCGCGAGCGCACGCCGACGCTCCTCGACCTTCCGGGCCACGGGCGGTGGACGGGCGATACGGCAGCAGGCCCCTTCACGCTGCAGGCGGCGCTGGGGGCCATCGACGCGGCCCAGGGGAGGGACCCGGGTCCGCTGATCGGCTATTCGATGGGAGGGCGGCTGGCCCTCGCGTACGCCGCGGCGCATCCCGAGCGGGTGACGCACCTGGTGCTGGAGTCGGCCTCTCCAGGGCTCGCCACCGATGAGGAGCGGGTCGCCCGTCGGGCCGCGGACGAGGCCCTGGCGAGGAGTCTCGAGGAGGAGGGGATCGAGCCGTTCGTCCGTCGGTGGGAAGCGCTCCCCCTCTTCGAGAGCCAAGGAACGCTCCCGTCCGAGGTGCGTGCGGCGCAGCGTTCCAGGCGCCTGGCGAACGACCCGCGTAGCCTGGCCGCGGCGCTGCGCGGGCTGGGTACGGGCGCTCTTCCCTCCTACTGGGAGTCCCTCGGGGAGATCCGGATCCCGACGCTTCTCCTCGTCGGTGCGCTGGACACGAAGTTCGTCGACATCGCCCGGGCCATGGCGGAGGCGCTGACCGATGCGGAGCTGGTGGTGGTTCCGCGGACCGGCCACGCGGTCCATCTGGAGCGACCGGACGCATGGCTGTCCGCCGTCCTCGGTTTTCTGACGCGGTCCTGACGGCCGTCGAAAGAAAGCGCTGGCGTCGGGCGCGACGGGGGGGTGATCTTTGATTGAAGCACCGTCCCCCCCAACGGTCGTGAATCGCTGTGACGGTACGATCCCGGGGCCCCGCCGGCCCCTGTCTGCATCTCTGTGCCCTCGCCCTGTTCGGAACGGCAGTCCCCGCGACGGTCTCCGCTTCCGCGGCTCGGTCGTCCCCCGTGCTCGACGTGCCGTCGCTGGTGACTCCGACGGAGCAGGCCCCTCGGGCTCCTGGCGCCGCCGCTTCCGCTGCTGGAGTCTGGGACGCGGCGGTTGAGCGGGTCGCGCAGGCCCGCGACCAACGGGAGATCGAGCGGCTGCGCGCGGAGGCCGAGCTGGCCTCCGCCATGGCACAGCGCAGGGGGGCGCAGCTCGTCGCCGCCGTCCTCCTGGCGCTCGTGCTCATCCTCCTCTACGGACGCCACGTCGCGACCCAGGTCCGGCGCGACCTCGAACGGAAGGTCGCGGAGCGGACTGCCGAGCTGTCCGATGCGAACCAACGCCTCCAGGCACTGAGCCTGACCGATTCGCTCACAGGCCTGCGCAACCGCCGCTATCTCTTCCAGACCGTCGAGGCCGAGTTGGCCGTGGCTCTGCGGGCGTATCGCGACGCGGAGCGGACGGGCAGGCCCCCGGAGTTGGCCGACGTCGTGTTCTACGTCCTCGACCTCGACGACTTCAAGTCGGTGAACGATGAGTACGGCCACTCGGCCGGGGACCGCGTCCTGGGCCAGGTGGCCCGCGTCCTCGAGGCGACGAGCCGTACCTCCGACGTGGTGATCCGGTGGGGTGGGGAGGAGTTCCTGATCCTGAGCCGGCGGGTGGACCGGGCGGGCGCGGGTGCCTTCGCGCAGCGGGTGTGCGACGCCGTCCGGGATCACGTCTTCGTGGCCGACGAGGGGCTCACGCTCCGCAGGACCTGCTCCGTCGGATTCGCCCCCTTCCCCTTCGTGCCGCGGGACCCGCGCGCCGTGTCGTGGGACCAGGTCGTCGGGTTGGCGGACCAGGCGGCCTACCTCGCCAAGCGAGCCGGCCGAGACGCGTGGGTCGGAGTCATGGCCAACGATTCGACGCCTCCGGAGGTGGTACATAGCGACACGGCCACCCTCGAGATGCTCGTAAGCGAGGGCGTGCTGGAGACCGTCAGCTCGAAGGACGCCGAGACGCGAGCCCGCCTGCTCCGAGAGGGCGAGCGACCGTCGCTGCGCAACGCGTAGCGCGGTGCGCCGGCCGCGTCGGGGCCCGCGGCGGGCCGACGTGGTCGGGGCCGTCCGGTCAGCTTCCCGGCGGACCCGCAGGGCTGGCCGGCGGCGCCGCACCTTCCTGCTCGGTCTTCTTCTTCGGCACCTGGACCAGTGTGATGTGTCGTGCCCGCTCCACGCGGGCCCGCGCCCGCGCGCGCACTTGGACGATCAGGAGGAAAAGGGCTCCCACGCAGATCGCGATGAGCGGGATGTTCCATTCGGTCTTTCCGATCGCGAAGCTGGCCGCGATCGTGCGCAGCGAGTCGGGGTGGCTCTTGAGACCGGGATCCCCCGCGACGAACTCCACGGTGTACGTGATGGTGTCGTAGGGGATCGCCGTACGGAACACGGCGTAGCGAAGCCCGCCGTTCGGGATCCGCCAATCCTCTCCCCACCCCCACGCGGTCCGACCGTCGACGGCGATCGCCTCGATCTCGCCGAACGTCGCTAGCTGATCGTGGGCGGCCTCGATCGCGGCGGATCGGGCCGCTTCGACTTCTTCGGGGCCGATCACCCCGGGGTGACCGTTGATGTAGATGCCGCTGAAGTGGCCCCAGGAAGCCTCGATCCAGGCTGTGTGGAACACGACGTCCCTGTCGGGGAACATCCGCCGCTCCTGGGCGACGCCGTCCTTCATGGAGAAGGCCGGAGGTGGATCCTGGATCTGTGGGCCTTGGAACCTGGGGAGCTTGCACCCCAGCGGTGCGAGAGCGAGCAGAAGTACGGCGAGCCGCCCGCGGCGGGCGGGCAATGAGCGCTCGAGAGCGGACACGGTTGGCTCCTTCATCTGTTTTCCATCAATACCGGACCGTACGGAGGGCACGCGCAAGTGCCACGTCGCCCACGAAGCTTCCCCAGGCCGCCCCGGCCACCGATCCCTTGCGGGGCCCCCGTCGGGCTGGAACGTTCAGGGCCTCCAGCCCGTTCCCTTCCGGAGTCGCCCTGCATGCTTCGCAAGCCACCGATCTTCGTCGCCGTCGCGTGCTTCTTCACCGGCTTCGCGGGCTACGCCCGCGCTCAGTCCACGAGGCTTCTCCGTCAGCCCACGCTGAGCTCGACCCAGGTTGCCTTCACCTACGGTGCCGATCTGTGGATCGCGGATCGGACTGGAGGCGTGGCGCGGCGGTTGACCAGCACGCCGGCGGTGGAGTCGGACCCCCACTTCTCGCCCGACGGAAGGTGGATCGCGTTCAGCTCGAACCGTTCGGGCACGCCCCAGGTCTATGTCGTAGGCGTGGAAGGCGGCGAGCCGACGCGTCTCACGTGGTATCCCGCGGGGTCCTACCCGCGAGGATGGACGCGCGACGGAGCGCGCGTGCTCTATGCGAGCTCGCGCGAGACCGCCCCGGTGGGGTTCGACCGGCTGTGGACGGTCCCTGCCACGGGCGGCCCGTCCACGATGCTCCCGGCTCCCTGGGGATACGACGGTTCGTACGCGCCGGACGGTCGCCGACTGGTGGTGGATCGGGTCACGCGCTGGGACTGGGAGTGGCGCTCGTATCGGGGGGGGCAGAATACGCCCCTGACCATTCTGGACCTGAACAGCCTCGAGGAGGTTCGCCTCCCGAACGAGCGAACCCAGGATCGCTACCCGGTTTGGCTCGGCGGCAAGGTCTGGTTCGCCTCGGATCGTGACTGGGCGAGCAACGTGTGGTCGTACGACGTGGCGACCGGGGCGCTCGCTCAGGTGACGCACTTCAGGGATGCGGACGTGAAGTGGCTGAGCGGAGGCCCGGACGGCCTCGTGTTCGAGCAGGACGGGTGGATCCACACGCTCGACCCCGCGACCGGGCGCGTTCAGCGTCTCGACATCACGGTGCGCGGCGACTTCCCCTGGGCGGAGCCCCGCTGGGAGGACGTGGCCGACCGGATCACGTCCGCTTCCCTCTCGCCCACCGGCGTGCGTGCCTTGATGGCCGCTCGGGGAGAGATCTTCACCGTTCCCGTGGAGCACGGCGACGCCCGCAACCTCACCCGGACCTCCGGTGTGGACGATCGCGAGCCCACGTGGTCGCCGGACGGGACGCAGGTGGCCTGGTTCAGCGACGACGGGAGTGGATACGGGCTGGTGATCGCGTCCCAGGACGGCCTGGGAGAGCCGCGCCGGCTCTCGGTGGGCGAGTCGAAGATGGCGTGGGAGGCGACATGGTCGCCGGACGGCAGCTGGATCGCCTTCGTGGACGATGACGTACGCATCCGCATCGTGGATGTCGCGTCCGGTCGAGTCACGACCGCCGACGTCGGGGGCTCGAACATCGAGCGCGGGGGGATGGGGCTCGTCTGGTCCCCGGACTCGAAGTGGCTGGCCTACGCGAAGACGTTCCCGAACGACTTCCGCCGCATCGTGGCCTGGTCCGTGGAAAGCGGGCGGGCGACGGCGATGACGGACGAGATGGCGGATGCCCAGTCGCCCGCGTGGGACCGTGACGGCCGTCATCTCTACTTCCTCGCGAGCACGGATCTGGGGCTCGGCTCGGGGTGGGCCAACACGAGCTCCATCCAAGCCGAGCCCACCTACGGCGCGTACGTGATCGTGTTGCGCGCCGACGATCCTTCGCCGTTCCCGCCGCGCAGCGACGAGGAGAAGCCGGCGGACGCCGGAAAGGCCCGACCGGACTCCACCCCTGCGCGGGGGGCCGCTGCCGATACGGGCGGGGTGCGGGTGCGCGTGGACTTCGACGGGCTCGACCGGCGGATCATCGCGCTGCCGATGCCCGTCGCACGCTACGTGGCCACCGCGGCCGGACCGGAGGGGACGGTCTTCGTGGCGGAGCGTGGCGAGGGCTTCGCCTCCACGCTGCACAAGTTCTCCCTGGAGGAACGGAAGGCCGACGTGTTCACCCGGGGCGTGAGCACCTTCTCCGTGTCGGCAGACGGGAAGAAGATGCTCCTGCGTTCCGGGAGCGACTGGCGCGTGGTGGGAACGGACCGCTCCCCCGAGGGGCCCGGCGGCGAGCTGAACGTCTCCCTGCGCATGCACCTCGACCGCGTGGCGGAGTGGGCGCAGATGTTCGACGAGGCGTGGCGCTACGAGCGCGACTTCTTCTACGACCCGGGGATGCACGGCAACGACTGGAACGCCGTACGCGAGCGGTATCGTCCGCTCGTGCCCTTCGTTCGCCACCGCGAGGATCTCCGGTACGTGTTCGACCAGCTGAACGGGGAGCTCAGCGTCGGTCACAGCTTCGTGGGAGGTGGCGACTATCCTGCGGTCGACACGTCGCGGGTCGGACTGCTCGGCGCCGACCTGGTTGCGGACCAGGGCCGCTGGCGCATCGGACGCATCTACACGTACGAGAGCTGGAACCCCAACCTGGACGCGCCGCTCGACCGCCCGGGGCTGCGCGTGGCTGAGGGTGACTACCTGCTCGCGGTGGACGGGGCCGAGATCACCGCGGCCGACGATCCCTACCGCGCGTTGGACGGTACGGCCGGGAAGCAGACCGTGCTGTACCTGAACGACCGGCCGACGATGGATGGTCACTGGACAGTGACCGTCGAGCCCATACGCAGCGAGGCCGCGCTGCGGCAGCGCGCGTGGGTCGAGGACAACCGGCGACGGGTGGACGAGCTGTCGGGAGGAAGGCTCGCATACGTGTGGGTGCCCAACACGGGCGGTCCGGGCGTGGCCTCGTTCGACCGATATTTCTTCGCGCAGCAGGACAAGCTCGGTGCGGTCATCGACGAGCGCTTCAACGGGGGCGGCAACCTCGACGACTACATGGTCGACTACATGACCCGTTCGTTGAGGGCCGCCGTCACGAACGAGGTGCCGGGTGGTGCCCCGTTCGTCCTTCCGCAGGGAGTGCTCGGGCCGAAGGTGCTCCTGATCAACGAGCGGGCCGGCTCGGGGGGTGACTACTTCCCGTGGGCCTTTCGCCAGCAGAAGGTGGGTCCGCTCATCGGCACGCGGACGTGGGGCGGGCTGGTGAAGTCGTCGGTGCACTACGCGATGATGGACGGCGGCTACCTCACCGCCCCGGACAACGCGGTCTTCGATCCGATCAACCACCGGTGGATCGCTGAGAACGAGGGTGTGCCTCCGGACATCGAGGTGCTCCTCGACGCGAAGTCGGTGGCCGAGGGCCGCGACCCACAGCTCGAGCGGGCCGTTGGGGAGGCGCTTCGCCTGGTCCGGGAGGAGGGTCGGCCTCCGGTGACGCCGCCCCCCTTCCCACGACCGTCGAAACGGCCGGGAGGCGGACGTTGACCGCCCGGCGGTGGACCCCACCGTTGGTGCGGTGGGGCACGCTCGTGCTCCTGGCGTCGCTCGCGGGGCCGGACTCCGCCGCCGCGCAGTCCGCGCCGCCCGGCGACCTGGACGCCTACGTCCGGCGCGTCATGGAGCGTTTCGAGGTACCCGGGCTTTCCGTGGCGATCGTGAAGGACGACCACGTCGTCCTGGCGAAGGGGTACGGCGTGCGCAAGCTGGGGGACGACGCGCCCGTCGACGCGAAGACGCTGTTCGGAATCGCGTCCAACACGAAGCTCTTCACCGCGACGGCGCTCGGGATCCTGGTCGACGAGGGAAAGCTGGAGTGGGACGCGCCGGTCGTGCGCTACCTTCCCGGCTTCGCCATGTACGACGCGTGGGTGACGCGTCAGATCACCGTGCGCGATCTCCTCGTACACCGGAGCGGACTGGGGCTGGGGGCGGGCGACCTGATGTTCTGGCCGCCCACCGACTTCACCCGCGCGGAGCTGGTCGAGCGGCTGCGCTACATCCCGCCCGCCACGAGCTTCGGGAGCGCGTACGCCTACGACAACGTGCTGTATCCCGTCGCCGGGGAGGTGATCGCGGCCGTCAGCGGGATGGGCTGGGAGGACTTCGTCGCCGCGCGCATCCTGAAGCCGGTGGGGATGGCCGGGAGCGACGTGCGCCTCTCCGACCCGGCCACCACGCCCGACGCGGCGTTCACTCACGCCCGCGTGGACGGCGTTGTCCGCCTCGTTCCCCCCTACCACGGCGACGTCGTGAACCCGGCCGGCGGCATCTTCTCGAACGCCGAGGACATGGCGAGATGGGTCATGGTCCAGATGGACTCGGGTCGGGTAGCCTCGGGAGACGCGCGGGCCTGGGGCCCCGCGGTGACGAGGGAGCTGTGGAAGCCGGTCACGCCGATGCCCTTCGGCGACCCCCCGCCCGACCTCGCGCCCCTGCGGCACTTCTTCAACTTCTACGCCCTCGGCCTCAACGTGCGCGACTACCGCGGCGAGCGGGTGCTCACGCACACGGGAGGGCTGCCCGGCTACGTGTCGCGCGTGACGATGGTGCCGGATCGCAAGCTCGGGATCGTCGTGCTCACCAACCAGGAGGCGGGCGAGGCGTTCGAAGCGATCACGTACCCCATCCTGGACCACTACATCGGCGCGCCCGCGTTCGACTGGCTCGCCGGATACGCCGCGGTGAAGGCCAGGGGCGATTCGGCGGTCGCCGCGGCCGAGGCGCGCACGACGTCCGAGCGCGACGCCACCTCGCGACCTTCACTGTCGCTGGATCGCTACGCCGGGTCGTACCGGGACGCCTGGTACGGCGACATCGACATCGTACGCGAGGGGGACCACCTGGTCATGCGTTTTTCCCGCTCACCCGACCTGGTGGGTGACCTCGAGCACTGGCAGTACGACACGTTCGTGGCGCGCTGGCGCGACCGGTCGCTGCGGGCAGACGCCTTCGTCACCTTCTCGCTGAACCCGGACGGCTCCATCGAGCGGGCCACCATGAAGCCCGTGTCGCCCGCCACCGACTTCAGCTACGACTTCCAGGATCTGCTCCTCCGTCCCGTGGGACGGTAGGGGCCGAAGGCTCAGTCGGACCGGAGGGCTTCGCTCGGGTCCAGCCGACTCGCCCGCACGGAAGGGATCCAGCTGGCGAGTAGCGTGACGGCGCCGATCACCACGGCCACACACATCCAGGTCGCGGGATCGGCCACGCCGACGCCGTAGACCAGACGGCGCAGGCTTCCGGCGAGAAGCGCGGCCACCACCATCCCCGAGAAGGCGCCGGCCGCACCGAGCTTCAGGCCGTCGAGGAGGACACCCCGGCGGACCTGCGCCGCCGTGGCGCCGAGGGCCATGCGCACGCCCAGGTCCCGGGTGCGGCGGCCCACGTCCCAGGCCACGACGCCGTAGAGCCCGAGCGCCGCCGCGAGCAGCGCGAGGAGGGCGTAGGTCGTCAGGAGGACGAACCCGAAACGGGTGGGGGCGAGGGCGGCGTCCACGTAGTCGGCCATGGGCCGCATGCCGTAGATCGCCAGCCTGGGCTCCACGGTCAGGAGCGCCCGGCGCACGCTCGCGGCCAGCGAGGCGGCATCACTGTCCGTCCGCACAACGAACGAGACGTCACGGGAAGCTTCCTGCCGGTAGGGAACGTAGATGGTCCCCCGGGCGGGCCGGCCGAGATCGTCCTGGCGCACCGGCTCGACCACGCCCACGACGCGCGCCTCGACCGCCCGGCCGTCCAGAGGGATGCCGATCGCGGCACCGATGGCCGGGCCTTCCGGGGCGATGCGGCGGGCCAGCGTCTCGTCGACGATCGCGACGCGACGGCGTTCCTCGAGATCCTCGTCCCGTGTGAAGGCACGTCCCTGCAGGACGCGCGTACCGATCGCCTCGAAGTATCCGGAGGTCACGGCCCGGAAGTCGGCGCGGCGGGTGGCCCACTCGCTCTCCGCCTCGCCGGGAAGGCCATACGGCTGCGTCCACCGCCTTCCGGACAGGGGGAGCGCGCCGGTCAGGCCCACGTCGCGGACGCCGGGAACGGAGAGGACCGCCTGCTCGAGGGAGCGGGCCAACCGGGCCCGCTCGGCGGGTCCTGCGTAGGCGCCGGCAACACGCACGGAGACGTCGAACACGAGCGCGCCATCGGGACTGAAGCCCGGCTGCACTTCGCGGAGGTTGTCCGCGGTTCTCGCCAGGAGGCCGGCGCCCAGCACCAGCACGACCGACACAGCGATCTCTGCGGCGACTAGAGTCCGTCGGCCGTCTCCGTGCCCGAACCGTGTCCGGAGGAAGGTTGAAGCGTGGCGGGCGCGCCGACGCGGGAGCCGCGCCTGGAGTGCGGCCAGCATCGCGAAGAGGAGCGCCAGCGCCGCGGTGGCCGTGAGGATCGGCCGCCACGGCAGCCCCGCGTCGGATCCCGCGAAGGATGCGACAGCGGGTGGCAGGGAGCTTTCCAGGAGGCGCCCGACCCCCCGGTCCACCAGTACCGCGGCGCCGCAGCCCGCTACGAGGAGGAGCAGACTCTCGGACAGAAGCGACCGTGCCACGTGCCATCGGCCGGCGCCCAGGGCGGCACGCACCGCGAGCTCCCGCTCGCGCGACAATCCCCGTGCCAGGAGGAGGGCCAGCAGGCCGAGGCATGCCACCAGGAGCACCCCGGCGGCGCCCGCGCCGAGGAGCGTGAGCAGCGGGCGGACGTGCGCAGTGGCGTCGGCGTGCAGAGGGCGCGCCTCCAGGCCGAATCCGGCCGTCGCGTAGCCGGGGATCCGTGCGCGTAGATCCGCCGCGACACGCTCGAGCTCGGCGCCCGCGCCCTCGACCGAGACGCTGGGGGCCAGGCGCGCGATCAGGGCGCCGGTGTTGTCGGAGTCCTGGTCGATCCGTCGGCCGTCCCGGCGCGCGATCTCCGAGAGCGGGACGCGGAAGGGGACCCAGACGTCGATGTCTGGGTCGATGCCGGCCGCGGGGGGCATCTCGAGCCGGAACTCGGGCCGCACGACTCCCAGCACGACCACGGGCCGTCCATTCAGGAGCACCGTGCGTCCCGGCAACGCTGGGTCGGCACCGAACACCCGCCGCCAGGTCCCGTCCGAGATCAGCACGCTCGGTAGCGCCGACGCGCCGGCCGACGCCACCGCGTCCTCCTCCAGAAAGCCGCGTCCCAGGGCCACCGGCACGCCGAGCGTCTCGAAGAAATCGGGCGTGACGCTCGCCATGACGACGTGCTGCGGACTCTCGTCTTCGCCGGCGGCGGCCGTCCCGTCGGTCGCCCTGCCCATGAAGGAGACCGAGGCGAAGACCGTCGTCGATTCGCCCACCACCGCGGCGTCGGGGGCGGGAAGGGGAACCCTCTCCCGGGTGCGGCCGCGCGTGCCCCAGACGAGCACCAGCTCCCCCGGTCGCTCGTAGGGCGGAGGCCGCAGCAGGACGCGGTCCACCAGGTTCCAGACCGCCGCGTTGGCGCCGATGCCGAGGGCGAGCGTTCCGACCACGATCGCGGTGAACCCGGGAGCGCGCAGCAGCGTGC
>Ga0315556_1000009_pt1 | contig 85725 bp, 80 predicted proteins | sample SalMarSW160310MG_FD_202112 | JGI IMG/M metagenome (GOLD analysis project Ga0315556, IMG submission 202112) | Salt marsh sediment microbial communities from the Plum Island Ecosystem LTER, Massachusetts, United States - Salt Marsh Sediment SW1603-10 ...
GCAGTGGATCGCGGCGCTGGATACGCTGGACGACCTGATTGTCCTGTATGACCAGGATTTCCGGATCCTGCGTTGCAACCAGGCCTATCAGCAATGCGCGGGGATTCCCTTCACGCAAATCATCGGCCGGGTTTACTACGAAGTCTTTCCTAAATCCAATGCCCCGCTGCATTCCAGTCTGGCCGCCACAAAAGAAATAACGGAAACAAATGCAGAGGAAGAAGTGCGGATCGGAGACAGAATCTATCGTTCGCGCGCACTCTCCGTAAACGACGATCATGGGGCCTATCTTTACACCGCGCACACTCTCGAGGATATCACCGAGCAAAAGCGTACCGAGGCAAACCTGCAGATGTTCCGCGCCCTGCTCGACAACTCAAGCGACGCCATTGAGGTCATCGAGCCGACCACGCTGCGCCTGCTCGACGTAAACGAGACGGAATGCCGCGACCTGGGGTACAGCAGGGAAGAGCTGCTGTCCATGACGATTCGCGATATCGACCATCACTTCAACGCAGACATCCAGAAAATAGTCGAAGCGCAGATGCAGCAACATACGGAAGCGCGCTTCGAAAGCGTGCATCGTCGCAAGGACGGCTCGACCTTCCCGGTGGAAATCAGCGCGAAATTCATCGAACTCGACAAACCATACGGCTTGGCCATGGTGCGCGACATCACCGAACGCAAGCAGGCCGAGGCCGAATCGGCCAGGCTGAACCGGATACACAAAACACTGAGCGACTGCAACCACGCCATGCTGCGTGCCAATAACGAAGCAGATCTGATGCAGGATATGTGCGAAACGATAGTCGCCAGCGGCGGATATACGCTGGCCTGGATCGGCCTGGCACAGCAGGATGAATATAAAAGCATTGCACCTGCGGCAATGGCCGGCACAGGCAAGGAATATGTCGAGGCGTTAAACGTAAGCTGGGATGAATCTTCTCCACAAGGACGGGGGCCGATTGGCATTGCCGTGTGTACCGGCACGACCCAGATCGTACAGGATGTCCAGAACGACCTTCACTTCGAGCTTTGGCGCGAGGCGGCAGCAAAATACGGCTATGCCGCGGCCATTATGCTGCCGCTGAAAGAGGATGGCGCGGTTTTCGGTACGCTGAATATTTATTCGCCGGAAATTTCGGCCTTCAACGACAGCGAAGCGATGCTGCTCGACGAGGTATCCAGTGACCTGGCTTTCGGCATCGCGGCGATACGCAGCCGGAAATCGCGCGAGCAAAGTGCGAAGCACCTGTATTCCAGCCTGGAAGGAACCATCGCCTCGATGGCATCCATGGTGGAAATGCGCGACCCCTACACTGCCGGACACCAGCACCGCGTTGCGGAACTGGCCAGGACAATTGCCCAACAGGTGGGTTTGCCGGACGAAGATATCCACGGCATTTACCTGGCAACCGTAATACACGACCTCGGAAAAATCAGTATTCCCGCTGAAATATTGTCCAAGCCCGGCAAACTGAACAAGCTGGAATACGAGATCATTCAGACGCACGTCCAGGCTGCTTACGACATCCTGAAGCACATCGACTTTCCCTGGCCCATTGCGCAAATAGTCTACCAGCACCACGAACGTGTCGATGGCTCAGGCTACCCGAATGGCCTGAAAGGCGAGGAAATCCTGACAGGCGCCAAAATCATTGGCGTTGCCGACACCGTCGAAGCGATGTCCTCGCACCGGCCCTATCGCCCGGGACTGGGCATTGAAGCAGCACTAGGGGAAATCGGTCAGCATCGAGGCACACGCTATGACCCGACAGTGGTCGACACTTGCATCAAACTCTTCCAGGAGCAAGGTTACAAACTGCCCGGCTAACTGCCACATTCTTGATTCGGAGCCGGCACCATCAAATGGCTGAGGAACCCGGCAACTTCGCAACTGCCAGTTTATTCAATCCGAACTTTCGTTTATTTTCTCTATCAGATAACAGCTGATTAATACAGATCCCAGTATTGCGACACTGATAAATATCTGTGTTGAGTCGGCTTTATGAAATAATCCCATCAAAATCGAAAATAGGAAAAGCGCCATAGAAACCAGCAAGATCGCTCTTGAAACCCGCACAACTTTATTTGTCGCCGTCTTGGTTGTTTCACCGGCAAGATCAAGATTATTTGACATACTGCCCCTTGCAGCAATTTTCGTTTAACATGCCCTCCCCTCTAAAGTTATTATGTATTTATGGTTATATTATTAATCCTCTGCAATCATACAAATAAAAAATAATCAGGGTCAAATAAACTTTTTCAGGCAGCACATGCGCATTTATCCAAATGCCTTCTTCGGGTAAAAATTCAGCCTTCAGTTCCACCTCCAAAATATCGTCATACCCTTTCAAGTTGACGCCCCGCACCCCCTCCGTTAACATTCCAAGAGTCTATAGTTAACATTGGTTCCCAATAGTGCCCGATAAGAGACTGTTCTCTTTAGCCTTCTCAGTCATCGCCACCTTCGCGTTGATAAGCCCGTCCCTCGCCGGTGAGATGATTGCCCTGAACAGCCCCCTGCCCGCCGCACCAGCAGACTCCGTACAGCAACAACCTGTTCCTGAACAGCCCGGCATCAAACCGGCACTGACGCCCGCTGCCTCTCTGGCACAGAACGACCTGTGGCAGCGCATTCGCAGCGGTTTCGCCATGCCCGACATGGACAACCGCACGGTGAGGCACTACGAACGCTGGTATGCAGACCATCCGAAATACGTGGCACGGATGACGGAGCGCGCGCACCGCTATCTTTACTACATCGTGGGCGAAGTGGAAAAACGCGGTATGCCAACGGAAATCGCGCTGCTGCCGATGATCGAAAGCGCGTATAACCCGAACGCTTATTCCACCAGCAACGCCTCCGGCATGTGGCAGTTCATTCCCTCCACCGGCAAGCATTTCGGGCTGGAACAGAACTGGTGGCACGACGAGCGCCGCGACGTGGTCAGCGCCACCAACAGTGCACTCGACTACCTGCAGAAACTGCACGACGAATTCGGCGACTGGGAACTGGCGCTGGCCGCCTACAACTGGGGCGAAAAAGCGGTAGCACGCGCACAGAAGCATAACCGCCGGTACCACCGTCCGACCGATTACCAGCACCTGCACATGCCGCGCGAAACGCGACATTACGTACCCAAGCTGCTGGCGGTCCGCAACATCATAGAAAACCCGCAGAAGTTCGGCCTGACACTGGAGGAAATTCCCAACCGGCCCTATTTCGCCGCCGTCATTCCGCCGTACTGCATGGACGTGAAGGTTGCTGCACAACTGGCCGGCATCTCGATGGACGAATTCATGGCGCTGAACCCGTCGCACAGCCGGCCGGTGATCCTGCAGGACGATTCATCGCCCATCCTGCTGCCGGTGGACAAGATCCAGACCTTCATGACCAATGTCGAAATCTACGACCAGCCGCTGGTTTCCTGGCAGCCATACCAGCCGAAAAAGGGCGAGCGCCTGAGCAAGATAGCCGCCCGTTTCAACATTTCGCTGAGCAAACTGCGCGAGGCGAACGGTCTGCCTTCCTATGTCTACACAAGCAACGGTCAGAAACTACTGGTGCCGGACAGCAGCCCGGACGACATGAAAAACGAGTTCGCGGCATTCAATACCCACCTGCCGCCCACGCTGGACGACCGCCATGCCATCGTGCACATCGTGCACCGCGGCGAAACGTTGAGCGGTATTGCACATCATTATCATATCGGCCTGTCCAGGCTGATCCGCAACAATCATCACCGCACGCTGATCCATCCAGGCCAGCGCCTGCTGATTGCCGGTGCCAGACAATCAACGAGCAATAGCAGTGTTCATATCGTGCACCGGGGCGAAACGCTGAGCAGTATCGCGCGCCATTACCACATCAGCACCGCCAGCCTGAAACGCCTCAATGGCGGCTCCACTCTTATCCGTCCGGGCCAGAAGCTGAGTCTCGCGGGCATTTAGCCGCTTCGATTTTTTCCTGTTTAATACAAATGGCAATGTACGACATGCGTCGTGCCGTCCGCGCTGGCCGCGGGATAGCGCTCTCGACACACCGGCATGACGTGTGGGCAGCGCGGATGAAAATGACAGCCCTGCGGCGGATTGGCAGGTGAAGGCGGGTCGCCAGCCAGCCGCACCACTTCGACACCGCGCCCGTCGATACGCGGCACAGCAGAAAGCAGCGCCTGGGTATAGGGATGCTGCGCATGGTGCAGCACCTCCTCTGCCGTGCCGCGTTCGACGATACGCCCGAGATACATCACGCACACCTCGTGCGCAAGGTATTCCACCACCGCCAGGTTGTGGGTGATAAACAGATAGCTCAACTGCAGTTCGCGCTGCAGCGATTTCATCAGGTTCAGGATTTGCGCCTGCACCGACACGTCGAGCGCGCTGGTCGGCTCGTCGCAGATCAGCAGTTTGGGATCCACCGCCAGCGTGCGGGCAATCGCGATGCGCTGGCGTTGCCCGCCAGAGAACTCGTGCGGGTAGCGCCACTTCGCTTCCTTGTCCAATCCGGTCTGCTCCAGCAGCTTGTCGATGCGCTGTTGCCGCTCGCTGCCGCCTCCGGCAATCCCCAGTGCCTCCATGCCTTCGAGCAGAATTTCCACCACGCGCATTTTCGGATTGAGTGAAGCGAACGGGTCCTGGAACACCATCTGCATGCCCGCGCGTTGTTGGCGCAGCAACTTTGTGCCGAGGCCGGTCAGTTCGTTGCCGGCAAAACGCACGCTGCCCGCAGTCGGTCGCACCAGTTGCAGCATCGCCTTGCCGGCCGTGGTCTTGCCACAGCCGGATTCGCCCACCAGCGCCAGCGTACGCCCCTGCCCTATCGCCAGCGACACGCCGTCCACTGCTTTTACCTGTCCTGCCGTACGCTGCAGGATGCCCTTGCGGATCGGGAAATGGACCCGCAAGTCGGAGACCTCCAACAGCGAGGATTCAGGATTCAGGATTCGTGATTCGGCAACATCAACCCCAACGTGCGCCGCTTTTTTCCCTGAATCCTGAATCCTGAATCCCGAATCCTGATAGAGATGGCACCTCACCCCCCGCCCATCCTCCAGCACAGTCCATGCCGGTTTCTCTGCATGGCACAGCTCCCACGCCTTGTCGCAGCGCGGTGCGAAACGGCAGGCCTTGGGAATATCGTTGAGCGGTGGCACGTTGCCGGGAATCGCCGCCAGAGGCTGGCCGCGCCGCTGCGTGCCCGGCAGCGCTGCAAACAGTTTCTGCGTGTAAGGATGGGCAGGTGCTTCGAACAACTGTTTGCGCGTCGCCAGCTCCACGATGTGCCCCGCATACATCACCGCAACACGGTGCGCCATCTCGGCCACCACGCCGAGATCGTGCGTAATCAGCAGCAATGCCATGTCGGTCTGCTGTTGCGTATTGCGCAGCAGTTGCAACACCTGCGCCTGGATGGTCACGTCGAGCGCGGTGGTCGGCTCGTCGGCGACCAGCAGCTTCGGCTGGCCGGCCAGCGCCATCGCGATCATCACGCGCTGCTTCATGCCCCCCGACATCTGGAACGGATATTCGTGCAGACGGCGTGGCGCATCCGGAATGCCGACCTGCTGGAGCAGTTCGATGCCGCGCGCATCGGCCGCCGCGCCATGCAGTCCGCGATGCAGCTGCAGCGCCTCGGCAATCTGCTCGCCCACCGTCATCACCGGATTCAGGCTCAGCCCCGGTTCCTGGAAGATCATCGCCATGCGGCCACCGCGCACTTCGCGCATGTCGCGCTCGGGCAACGCCGCAAGATCGGTATCGCCAAGGTGCAGCGCACCGCTCTCGATCTGTATGCTGTCCGGCAGCAGCCGCATCAGCGACAGCGCAGTCATCGACTTGCCGCAGCCGGATTCGCCGAGCAGCGCAAAAGTCTCGCCCGGCGCGATCTCGAACGAGATGTCGTCCACGATGCGCGCACCGTTGCGCAATCGTGTGACCAGGTTGCCGACCTTGAGCAGCGACATTATTCGCCCTCCATCCGGCTCAGGCGCGGATCGAACGCATCGCGTACCACATCGGCAAACAGGTTGGCCGACAGCACCAGCATCAGCATGAAACCGAACGCCGAAGCCAGCGACCACCACACCATGGGGTCGCGCCCCATCTCCAGCCGCGCCGCATTGATCATGTTGCCGAAGCTGTTGGTGGTGGGATCGACGCCGACGCCGATGTAGGACAGCACGGCCTCGGCCAGCACCAGCGCGGAAAAATCCATCACCACTGAGATCAGCACGATGTGCATCACGTTGGGCACGATGTGGCGCGTGATGATGCGGAACGACGACACGCCGAACGCCTGCGCCGCCTGGATGTATTCCTGCTCGCGCAGCTTCAGCGTTTCGCCGCGCAACAGCCGGCACAGCCCGGTCCAACTGGTCACGCCGAGGATCAGGCACAGTGCAAGCAGGCGCACATCGGCGCGCGCAGCCGAAGTCTCGAACCAGTCGGCATGCATTTGCACCACCACCTGCATCATCAGCACCGCGGCCGCGATCAGCAGCACGCTCGGGATCGAACTCAGCACGGTGTAGATGTACTGGATCACGTCATCCACCCAGCCGCGGAAGTAGCCGGCGGCAATGCCAAGCAGCAGCGCGAACGGCAGCATCACCAGCGTGGTGACGGTGCCGATCACCAGCCCGGTGCGTATGCTTTTCAGCGACAGGTAGAGTACGTCCTGCCCGACCTTGTCGGTGCCGAGCACATGGTAGGCAGTGGCGAGATCGGCAACCGCACCGATGGCGGCGGCGATCAGTAGCGCTGCGATAAATACCGAGACCATCGGCTTCGATTTCCGCAGCGCCGGAAAAAATTTCACGATGACACCTGTCAGCAACAGTACGGCCAGCAATCCAGCGCCGGCACCAATCAGGGTGCGCTTGACTACATCACCCAGCCAGTCGCGTTGCGGGTCGGCCAGCTGCGCACCGCCGTATTTGAGCCGCGGGAAATCGCGCACTACCTTGCCGTTCGGCAACTCGATGCTTTCCTTGGCATACAGGTAAACCGCCAGCGGCGCCGAGTAGGTTTTCTCATTATGCGTGCGCAGCCCGGTCACCAGACGGTCAAACACGCTCAGCACCTGCGGCGAATACACCACCTTGCCGTTGTCGGACGGCAGCGCGGGACGGTAGTGCAGCGAATCGAGCACGCCGACCAGCACGAACAGCGACAGCACGAACAACGACACCATGCCCACCCGGCTTTGCGCCACACGCTTCCACGGCAGCAACAGGTGCGGCTGGCGGCGTATCCACCAGGCGCTGCCCGACCCCACCGCGACCAGTAGAAAGATCAGTGCATCGGTCCACAGGATGACGGGCATGAAGCTCATAAAATGCCCCCGGAAATTGTAGCGAGCAGGTTCAAGCGCAAGGAGCCGCGCAGTGAACAACGAGACATACCGTACAGGTAGGCGAGGCGTGAACGAGCACGCGACGCAGCGATTGAACCGCGCAGTAAATTTACGGGGGTATTTTTCATTGCAACCTCACCCGCGGGTCCACGACCGTATAGGAAACGTCGGTCAGAATCAGTCCAACGATATACAAGACAGAGCCCAGAAACACCATCGCGCGCACGATGGAAAAATCCTGTGCATTGATCGCATCGATGGTGTAGCTGCCCAGCCCCGGAATGCCGAAAAACGATTCGGTCAGCAGGCTGCCCATGAACAGCAGCGGGATCACCACCACCACGCCGGTCAGGATCGGGATCATCGCGTTCTTCAGCACATGGCGGAACAGCACGCGTAGTTCAGACAACCCCTTGGCGCGCGCGGTACGCACATAGTCCTTGCCGATCTCTTCGAGAAAGATGGTGCGATACCAGCGGCTGCTCGCGCCGACACCGCTGGCGATGCCGATCATGATCGGCAGCAGCACGAACTTGACGCTGTTGATGCCTTCGCCGTACCCGGAGATCGGCACCCAGTGCCACAGCTTGCTGACCAGGAACTGGCCACCGATGATGTAGAACAGGCCGGAAATCGACATCAGGAATACACACAAGGACACGCCGGCAATATCGAGCGCGGTGGCGCGGAACAGCGTCATCAGCAACGCGAACGTGACGTAAACCGCGAGTCCGACAATGAAGGTCGGTAGCGCGATCGACAGGCTCGGCCCCATGCGCGTAACGATCTCGCGGCTGATGCTGCGTCCGTCGTCGGAATAGCCGAAGTCGAACACGAACATGCTGGCCGATTTCTGGAAAAAGATGGTGTCGGTCAGCTTGTCCGCGCCCTGTGCCCTGGCGTTATACAGCAGCGGCTTGTCGTAGCCGTGCTGCTGCTTCCAGTTGGCGATCGCCTCGGGCGTGACGCGCTTGATGCCGAGCTGCACCCGCGCCATATCGTCCGGCGTGTTGACCACGAAGAACAGCGCGAAGGTAAGCAGATTCACCCCGATCAGGATCGGGATCGCGTACAGGATGCGGCGGATTAGATAGGCGATCATGTCTGGCCGCTATTGTACGTACAAATACCCGATTGCCAAACGCCGGAAACGGGACAGATAATGTTGCCAGCAACATGGAGTTATCCCACGATCCCGGCAACAAACCTGGCCGCGAAGACATAAATTCAATAAGAGGGAAACGGCATGGCGACAATATTATTTGTGCGTGTTAAATCTGATGTCGATCGAGAGGAACTGGATCGTCGCATCAACGAACGCAGACCTCATTTTCTTGAAGTGCCTGGCCTGATCCAGAAGATATATGCACGAGATCCGGCAACTGGCGACACTTGCGGCATCTATTTCTTTGAGAGCAAGGAGGCGCTTGCGGCATATCGTGAATCTGAGTTAGCCAAAACTATTCCAACTGCATATGAAGCAACAGATGTCAGACCCGAAGTTTATGAAGTTCTCTTTCCGTTAAAACCAGAAACAGGGCCCCTGTAGGTTTTAGGGTTTAACCTGAAAGTCGCCGTGCACGCTTAACCTTTGGTTGCAACGATTAAAAAATACTACCCCGCCCAACAATGCGTCCAGACCGGACTCCACTATTCTTTCCTGGGCCCAACCCAGACCTGTTGCACGTTGACGAATTCCAGGATGCCGTGGGGACCCAGTTCCCTTCCATAGCCGGAGCGCTTGATGCCGCCGCTCGGCAGTCTGGGGTCGGTCTTGACGATGCCGTTGATGACGACTTGGCCGGCTTCGAGGTCGCGGCTCATGCGCAGGGCCATTTCCACGTCGCGGGTCCACACCGAGGCGGCCAGTCCGTAAGGGGTATCGTTGGCGATGCGCAGGGCTTCCTCGCTCGATTCCGCTTTCATGACCACGGCGATGGGGCCGAAGGTCTCCTCGCAACTAGCCTGCATTTCCGGGGTGACGTCGACCAGCAGGGTAACGGGATAGAAGTAGCCCGGCCCTGCGGGCAACTCTCCGCCCAACAGGCAACGGCCGCCCTGCGCTATGGTCATGCTGACTTGCCGGTGCAGACCATCGCGCAGGTCTGCCCGCGCGATGGGGCCGACCTGGGTCGATTCATCCGCCGGGTCGCCCATCTTGAGTTTGGCCAGGCGGGCATGCAGTTTTTCGATGAAGGCGTCGTAGACCGGCGCTTCGACAATGATGCGCTTGGCGGCGATGCAGGACTGCCCGGCATTGATGATGCGCGAGAGGACGAGCACCTCGGCGGCAGCATCCAGATCGGCGTCGGCCAGCACCAGACTCGGATCGGAGCCACCCAGTTCCAGCACCGCCGGCTTGATCTGGCTGGCGGCCAGTGCGGCAACCTGGCTGCCGGCCGCGCTGGAGCCGGTGAGCGAGACGGCCTGTACCGCGTCGTGCCGAATCACCGCAGCGACCTGGTCCTTGTCGATACGCAGATTCTGCAGCAGTCCTGCCGGAGCCCCGGCCTGGATGAAGGCATCGGCGATGGCCTCGGCACAGGCGGGAACGTGCGGGTCATGCTTCATCAAACAGGTATTGCCGGCCATGATCGCCGGCGCGCAGAAACGGAAGGCGAGCCAGAACGGCGCGTTCCAGGGCAGCACGCCCAGCACCGGCCCCAGCGGCAGGTGCTGCACATAACTGTGGCTGGCATCAGAAGGCAGCTCCACCGCGGCGAGATATTCGGCACCGTGTTCGGCATAGTGCTCGGCACACCATGCAGCTTTCTGCACTTCTGCCCGCGCCTCCATGATCGGCTTGCCCATCTCCACGGTCATCAGGCGGGCGAGACGTTCCTGGTCGTCGCGCATGAACCTGGCCACCTTGCGTAACAGTTCGGCGCGCTCGGCGAAGCTGGTCTTGCGCCATGCGGGGAAGGTCGTTGCCGCTTGCGCCACGATGCGTTCCAGTTCGTCATTGTCGTGCAGCGGATAACGGTGCAGCTCTTCTCCGGTAGCCGGATTGGTGGCGATGAACATGAAATCCCCTTTAGCTCGTTTCGGCCTGGCCGGTGGCGTCGCTCGCAGCCTGTTGCGCATCCAGGGCAGGCTGGATGTCGATCACCTTGTTGTTGTCGGCGGCCGTGTCAGGCTTGACCGTGAAGTCGCGTTCGACATCCTCGAAGAACGAGCCGCAGCCATCCTCGGTAATGTAGAAGGTGTCGGAGATGCCGCAGGATTTGTCGCCGTCGATGCCCCACATCCAGGGAATGACGTGGAAGGTCATGCCCGGACGCAGAATCTCCGAGTGCCCCTGGAACAGGCTCATGATGTAACCCTCGTCCCAACTGGGCGGGAAGGCGATGCCGATGGAATAGCCGGAGCGGGTGATCAGCCTGGCGCCCACATCGTTTTCGCGGATGATGTTGCGCATCATTTTGTCCGCATCCGACACCGTCAGGCCCGGCCGGAATTCCTTGCGCGCGGTGTCCAGTGCCTGTTTCATCAACTCCTGCGCCTTGTACATGCTGTCGGAAAGCTCGCCGCAGACCACCGTGCGCATCATCGCTGTATGGTAACGGCGATAGCAGCCGGCGATTTCGAGGAACACGTGCTCGCCCGGCTGGACCGTACGCCCTTCCCAGGTGGCGTGGCCGATCATGGTGCGCGGCCCGGAGGTGACGTAAGGCATGACCGCGGGCGTCTCGCCGCCGGCGGAAAACATGCCGTAGCTGATCGCCGCACCGATCTCGTTTTCGGTAACACCGGGGCGCACCGCCTCGATGCCGGCCTGCATGCCCGCCTTGGTGGCCTTGGCCGCCTTGCGCATCACTTCCAGCTCGACCGCCGACTTGATCAGGCGTCCCTGCTCGACGATGCCGAAGCAGTCCATGATGCGGCTGCGCTGGAACGAGGTGTGGAAGTAGTCCTGGTGGTAGGCGGTGAAGTAGTAGGAATTACGCTCGTAACCGATGGTCTTGCCGGCCAGGCCGAATTCCACCAGCGAGGTCACCAGCATCTGGATCGCATCGCCGGTGTCAGGATACGGGCGGGAGATCTCTACCCAGGTGCGCGCCACCACGTTGGATTCCTCCAGCTTGCGCGTCACCATCCAGGGCTCGCCTTCCAGCGGCACGACCAGCGCCTGGAAGAACGAGTAGCCGGTGGTCTGGTAATCGGTCAGGTACATGATGTTCTCGGCATCGGAGATGATTACGGCATCGAGCAGGCGCTCTTGCATGTGCCCGCGCAGCTCGTCGATGCGCCGCTGGTATTCCGAAAACGGAAATGTCATATCGTCTCTTTCGCGCATGGCTTAGCCCTCCATTTGCCGGTCAACGGCTTCACTGAGTATCTGTAACCCCGCCTGCAAATCTTCGTCGGGAATGGTCAGGGGCGGGATGAGTTTGATCACGGCGCCGCCCACGCCGCACGGCCCGAACAGCATGCCGTGATCGAAACAATCCCTGGCGATGGCCTTGGCCAGCGCACCGTCGCCGATATCCAGGGCCTGCATCATGCCCTTGCCGCGCACGCTGAAACCTTTGGTGGCGTACTTCTTCGCAATGCCTTCGAGGTGTTTGGCCATGACCTCGCCCTTGCGGCGGGTCTCCTGCATCAACTGGTCATCCTCGAAATAGCGCAGCGCCTCGCGCCCGGCGACAAAGGAAAGATTCTGACCGCGGAAGGTGCCGGTATGCTCGCCCGGCTGCCAATGCTTGTCGTGCTCCGGCTTGACCAGGTTCATCGCCATCGGGGTACCCATGCCGCCGATGCCCTTGGCCAGGGTGATGATGTCCGGTTCGATGCCATGCTCCTCGAAACTGAAGTAGGTTCCGGTACGGCCGCAGCCCGACTGGATGTCGTCGACGATCAGCAACGCGCCGAGGTTCCTGGCCAGTTTCTGCAGTGCCTGCATCCACTCCTTGCTGGCCAGGTTGACTCCGCCTTCGGCCTGCAACACCTCGACGATGAAGGCCGCCGGTTTTTCCACACCGCCGGAGCTGTTTTCATACAGCGAACGCAAGGTGTCGAGGCTCTCCAGGCCGCCCCCGGCGTTGCTCTCGAACGGCCAGTGCGAGACGTGGTTCAGCGGCACGCCGGAGGCGTTGCGGAAATACTCGTTGGCGGTGCAGGCCAGCGCGCCCAGGGTCATGCCGTGAAAGCCCTGACTGAAGGCGACCACGTCGTGACGGCCGGTAACGCGACGCGCCAGTTTCAGCGCGGCCTCGACCGCATTGGTGCCGGTCGGCCCCATGAACTGCAGCTTGTAATCCATGCCGCGCGGCTTGAGGATGGTATCGACGAAGGCCTCGATGAACGCACGCTTGGGCGGGGTCATCATGTCCAGGGTATGGATCACACCGCCGGACTGAAGGTAGTCGATCATCGCCTGGGTCATTTTCGGATTGTTGTGGCCGAAGTTGAGCACACCGGCACCGGCATAGAAATCGATGTATTCCTTGCCGGTCTCATCCTTCTGCCGGGCGTTGTCGCCGCTGACGAAGACCGCCGGATAGGCACGGCTATAGGTCCTGATTTCGGACTCGTGGGCTTCGAAACAATCCATACTATTCTCCTTCTGGCGCTGCAATGGTGTGGGTGAGATCCTGTTCCGGGGAGGCAGCAGGCAAATTGACGAGGCGGCAAAACACGCGCATGACCGCCTCGATGATATCGTCATTGAACCGGTAATCGGGGCTGTGGCAGGGTGCGTCGAATCCGCCTTGCGTGGACATGCCCACGAGCGCGAACGCGCCGGGCACCTCGTTCAGGTAATAGCTGAAATCCTCGGAAGCCATGATGGGCAGGAGCAGATCGACGTCGAGACAGTCCGCGCCGAGTTCCTCCTGCAGCGCCCGGCGGTAACGCCCTGCCGATTCCGCATCATTGACCGTCGCTTCGTAGCGCGGGCGTATCTCGACCTTGGCTGTAACACCGTAGGTCACCGCGGTGTTTTGCGCGATCTCGACAATCAACTGGTTGACCTGCTCGCGCCAGCGCGGCTCGGATACGCGGATACCGCCCTCGATGCGTACCTGCTCGGGAATGATGGTGACACTGCTTTCGGCCAGCAGCGTTGTCACGCTGACCACCGCGGCAGCCTGGGGCGGCAGGCGGCGGCTGACGATCTGTTGCAGATTAAGGGTGATGGCCGCGGCGGCCAGCACCGGATCGCGTGCCGCCTCGGGCTGCGAGGCGTGCCCGCCGCGCCCTTTGATCTCCATGTGAAAGCTGCCGTTGCCGGACATCACCGGGCCGTCGGGACAGACCGCGCTACCGGCAGGCAGCGCGGGCCAGTTGTGCCAGCCGAAGATACGCTCGACCCCTTCCAGCGCGCCGTCCTCAATCATGCGTTTTGCGCCGTGACCACCTTCCTCGGCAGGCTGGAACAACAGGGTGACCGGCCCCGGCAACTCGCTTTCATGCTGCTTAAGCCAGATTGCCGCGCCGATCAACGCCGCCATATGACCATCGTGGCCGCAGGCATGCATTTTCCCCGCCTCTCTGGAGCAGTAATCCGCTGACACCTTCTCGATAATCGGCAAAGCATCCATATCCGCGCGCAGCGCGATGTGCTCGCCCGGCGTATTAGGCGCCAGCGTCGCGACAGTGCCGTGCTCCGCGCAGGCACGCCAGGAAATACGCCATTCGTCCAACACTTGGCGTATGCGTGTTGCCGTACCGGATTCCTCCCAGGTCAGCTCGGGATGTCGATGACTCCAGTGGCGGAATCCGATGGCTGATTTGATGGCTTCGTTCCAGTTCATAACGATCGCCGTTGCGTGACAAGCACCCTTGGTTTCAATCTTGAGTGCAGTTAACGCAAGAAGTATTCCAGAGGTGAATTAAGCTTATGCCCCCTTGGCGTGTGGCGCAACCATGCACGCATCGGTACAGGCCGTTTTTTATAATTGCTTTCCGGATTTGTGACTTAAAAGGTGGCTGAAAGCGAGCTATGCCGCTATCTGCCCAAAAATGAGTTGCATCGAAAAATTTCTGTTATTTCCAGAAAATTTTTCGTTTTAAACAACAAGAGATCCTGTATTCGGACGATATTGTCTCAACGCACCATAACGTTGCATTGCCGTTTCACATATGGGGCGCGCGCACTTTATCAGTGCAGCGACAACCGAGACCCGGATCGACCAGGCTGGACGTCAGCCGATTCTTTCCTCGCGCCTGCGCAGCGCGGCACGCAGCCACCAGCCCAGCGCAGCCAGCGCAATCCCCAGCACTGCAAACGGCCACAGCACCGGCTGGTTCCATTTCTTGCGCATGGAATCGCGTTTCGCCGCGTCGACACGCAGGTACTTGAGGTTGTTGGTCGCCATCTTGTTCGGCTTGCTGTTGTACAGCCAGCTGTGGTGCAGCACGTAGTCCTTGGGATGGTAGCCCCACATCCACGGCGCATCGTGCTGCAGGATTTCCACCATGCGGTCGATGATCTTCTGCCGCGCCGGGCCGTTGTCCATGTTCTTCATCCGGTCGAACAGGCGGTCGTATTCCGGGTTCTCGTAGTTGCTGGCGTTTTCGCCGCCATGTCCAACCCTGGCCTGCGCGCCGTCGAGCAGGAACAGGAAATTCTCCGGATCCGGGTAATCTGCGTTCCAGCCGTAGTAAAACAGCTGGGTATCGCCCTTGCTGACCTTGTCCTGGAAGCGGTTGTAGTCGGTGCTGCGCAGCACCAGCTGCAGGTTTATTTTATCGAACTGCTTGCGTAGCCAGTCGAGGCGCGACTTTTCCCCGACTCCCGTGGCGGTGGTATCAAGATAGATCACCAGCGGCTGACCGGTTTTGGCGTCGATGCCGCCGGGATAGCCCGCTTCGGCCAGCAGTTTTTTCGCCTCGGCAATGGACTTGCGTTTGAGCGCGCCGTTCACCCAGTCATACACATAGTGGTCGATGCCGGCTTCGCCCTTGCGGTAGCCGAAAATACCAGGCGGGATCGGCGATTGCGCGGCAATGCCGCGACCGTTGGCGAAGATGGAGATGAATTCCTCCCAGTCCACCGCAATCGAGATCGCCTGGCGCAGCTTGCGCGCCCGTTCCGAATTCCCGCCCACCACCGGGTCGAGCCAGTTGAAGCCCATGTACATGGTGGAAGTGGCAACCGAGGTGGACAGCGTGATGCCCTGCTTTTTCATCTCAGCAGTGACGCGCGCCTCTCCACCCACGCCGACCTGCACCGCCTGGTCGAAACTGTCGGAACTGATGCCGGAGGCATCGTAATAGCCTTCGAGAAACTTGTTCCAATAGGGAATGGTTTCCTTCTCCAGCGAGAACACCACCTTGCCGGTCAGCGGCAGCGGCTTGCCCGCATCCTTCAGCAATCCGGCCTCGCGATCGCCCGGCATGCCCACCAACGGATAGTACTCGCCGGTGAAATTGGGATTTTTCGTCAGCACCATGCGCTCGTTCGGGTTGTTCTCCGACAGGTAGTACGGCCCGCTGCCCAGCGGCCACCAGTCCAGCGTCAGGTTGCGCTCGCGCATGCCGGGCTGGGCGTAGAAACGCTCGGCCTCCCACGGCATCGGCGCAAAGAACGGCATCGCCAGCCAGTATATGAACTGCGGATACTTTCCGCGAATCCTGATGCGATAGGTGTGCGCGTCCACTGCCTGCACGCCGGGCAGCGGGTAGTCGTTGAGGTTGAGCCAGCCGCCAGGCTGCTTCGCGCGTGCCTCGCGCAAAGTCTGCGCATACTGTTTCAGGCCGACGATGTACTGCGCCATCACGCCGAAGATCGGTGAATACAGGTCGGGACTCGCCAGGCGCTTGATCTGGTAGACGTAGTCGGCGGCGGTCACCGCGCGCGTGCCGGTGTACTTGAAGTCGGCCAATGAATGAATGCCGCTCAAATCCTGTTCCGTCAGCGCCATGTACCGCGGCTTGCCCGCAGCATCCTTCGCCAGCGCCGGGTGCGGCTGGTATTTCAGGTTTGAGCGCAGATGGATTTCGTACACGCTGTATGCAACCCGGTCGGCTGGTACATGCTGCGGCAGCAACCGGTTGTTTTTGTCGTAGTAGTGCACCGTCGGCATCGCACTGGCCGCCTGCGGCACCAGGGTGTAGGGGCGCTTGAGGTAATCGTATTGCAGCGGCGGCTGGTAGATCTGCGCGATGAAAGCATACTCGTTCTCGCTGTAGGACTGCGCCGGATCGAGGTGCTTGGGGCGCCCGGTGAACGCGGAATAGATGATCGACTTGCCCTGGTCGGCCGCCGGATAGGGGTCGTTCCACAACCCGCCATCACATGCGGCAAGCAGCAACAGCAGCGCTAAACAGACGAGTCGTCTCATGGAGCGCAAGTTTATCGAAAAACGACCAACTTCGCGGTAAGATTGCGGGAATACTATTTAATTGGACAAGGCAATGAACCAGGTTTGGCAAGATTTTCTGGCAGCACAATATGCCAAAATTGAAGACGGCGTAGTACAACATTTCGGCGACGCGCACAGCGAACTCGCCACCACCAGGACCTGCACCGCAATATGCGACCTGGGCCAGTTCGGCCTGATCAGGGTTTCCGGCGAGGATGCACAGGGCTTCCTGCAAAACCTGTTCAGCAGCGATGTGCGCGAAGTTTCCGCGCAACGCGCCCAGCTCAGCAGCTTCAACAGCGCCAAGGGACGCATGCTGGCAACCTTCCTGATCTGGAAGACCGGCGACGACTATTATCTGCATCTGCCGCGCAGTCTGTGCGGCATGATCCAGAAAAAGCTCACCATGTACGTACTGCGCAGCAAGGTGAAAATCAGCGATGCCAGCGACGAACTGGTCTGCCTTGGCTTGGCCGGCATCGAGGCGCAGGCGCTGGTCGAGGAATGCTTTGCCTCGCTGCCGCAGGATGCCATGGCAGTCGTTCACGATAATCATGGCAGTGTCATCCGCCTGGGCAGCGACCGCTTCCAGATCGTTACGACACCCGAGCAGGCACCCGCATTATGGAAATGCCTGAACGATGGCGCACGTCCGTCCGGCTCGGCCTGCTGGGACTGGCTCAATATCCGCGCCGGCGTGCCGGTGATCCTGCCCGCCACGCAGGAACAGTTCGTACCGCAAATGGCGAACCTGGAGCTGATCGGCGGCGTGAACTTCAAGAAGGGCTGCTATCCGGGACAGGAAATCGTCGCGCGCATGCAGTATCTGGGCAAGCTGAAGCGGCGCATGTATCTGGCGCACATTGAAGGTACTGCGCAGGCAGGCGACGAGTTGTACAGCCCGGAAATGGCAGGCCAGGCATGCGGCATGGTGGTGAATGCTGCGGCGGCACCCGGCGGCGGCAGCGACCTGCTGGCAGTGGTACAGATCAGCAGCCACGACGGGCATCCCGTGCACCTTGGCTCACTCGACGGCGAACAACTGAAATTCGAGGCGCTGCCCTATGGGCTGCCCGAGGTTATAAGCGCAGACGCATCCTGATGTGCGGGATGCCCGCATCCTCGAATTCCTCGCCCTCTTCCTGAAAACCGAAACCGCGGTAGAAGGGCGTCGCATGGGTTTGCGCATCCACGTCCACCTGCTTGAAACCGCGTGAGCGCCCCTCGTTCAACAATGCTTCCATGATCGCGGTACCGACATGCTGCTTGCGCCATTGCGGCATCACCGCAATGCGCCCGATGTGGCCATCCGGCAACATCCGCCCGCAACCGATGGCGTCACCCTTGGCGCTTAGCGCCAGCGCATGGCGGCTATCCTCGTCCAGCCCATCCCACTCCAGTTCCGCAGGCACATGCTGCTCCTGGACAAACACTGCCTCGCGCACTGCGCGCAACAGCGGCTCTCCGTCATGCCAGCAAACCAGACTTACCGTAAACGCATGACTCATGGTTTACCTCCCCGCCTGTTTCCCCTCAGGCAATGATCTCGACTTGCGTTCCCGCCTCTACCTGCTCGAACAGTTCCAACAGGTCCGCATTGCGCATCCGCACGCAGCCTTTCGAGCCCGGCTTTCCCAGCGCCGTACTGTCCGGCGTGCCGTGGATGTAGATGTAGCGATGCATGGTATCGCAGGAACCCCATCGGTTGTAACCCGGCTCGCAACCGGACAGCCACAGGATACGCGTCAGTATCCAGTCGCGCCCCGGCTGCTGGGCTCCCAGTTCGGTCGTATAGATTTCCCCCGTCGGGCGGCGCGCCACGAATACCGTGTTCTCCGGCTGGCCTGCGCCGATCCTGGCGCGGATCACATGCCTGCCGCGCGGTGTACAGAAACTGCCGCTCTCCTCGCCGGCACCGTTCGCTCCGGTGGAAACCGCATAGCGGCGCAGCAACTGTCCGGCATCATCGAACAACTCCAGCGTCTGCTCCGGAATGTGGATGGTAATGTTCATTACGCCTTCTGCTGTGCGCGGCGCATCGCGAAAAAATCGCTCAGCACTTTGCCGCACTCCTCCGCCAGCACGCCGCCTTCAATACGGGCATGATGGTTCAACTGGGTGCTGGTGAACAGGTTGAGCACGCTACCCGCCGCGCCGGTTTTCGGATCGTGCGCACCGTATACCACCCGCGCGATGCGCGCATGGAACATTGCACCGACACACATCACGCACGGCTCCAGCGTCACGTACAGTTCGCAGCCGACCAGCCGATAATTGCCCAGATGCCGCGCCGCATCGCGCATGGCCATCATCTCGGCATGCGCGGACGGATCGTGGCTGGAAATCGGTGCGTTGTAACCGCGCCCGACGATCTCGCCATCCTTCACCACTACCGCGCCCACCGGCACCTCACCCGCCGCCTCGGCCAGCTGTGCCTGTGCCAGCGCCTCTCGCATGAAACGGATGTCCTGCTCCTGCGTTGCGGAAATGGCTAGGGGATTTGTCATAGTGGCATTGTACGGACAAAAACCGGATTGCAAAACGGCGGCGGATTCTGAAATATGCGAGCCAACAATCGACGTGACAGTTAAAGTGCCGGGCAATTCCTGTGCACCGTAACTTTCCATTGTTTTGCCTTGATACTTGTTTTATCTCATGGCAGGATGCCATGGAATATTTCACGCGACTTTTCCAAGCATAGCCATGGAAACAACTCAAACAATCAGGAAGCTGCATATAGGGGGACAGGTGAAATCCGCCGGGTGGGAGATTCTGAATGCGAATCCGGCGCCATATGTTGACCATGTCTGCAATGCCCACGACCTGTCGCAATTTTCCGACAATACTTTTAATGAGATATATGCATCCCACATCGTCGAACATCTGGACTATACCGGGGAGCTGCGGTTTACCCTCAAGGAATGGTATCGGGTGTTGCGGCCCGGGGGAAAGATATACATCAGCGTTCCAGACCTGGATGTCCTTGCGGCGTTATTGCTTGAAAAAAATCTGGCCCTGGAGGAAAGATTTCATGTAATGCGCATGATCTTTGGGGGCCACATAGACAAGTACGATTACCATTTCGTCGGTTTGAACGAGGAATTCCTGACCGGATTCCTGCAGACCGTCGGCTACACGAACATCAGAAAGGTACGAGAATTCGGGCTGTTCGACGACAACAGCTCCATGGTGTTCAAAGAAAGGCTGATTAGCCTGAATATGATCGCCGAAAAGCGCTAGTCGCCGACATTTTCCGCACTCCATTAGCCCTTTGCTCAAGCAGATCAAGGGTTACCACCGACCAACAACCTGATTAAGGGAGAAATCCATGATCAATGTATTACCGGAAAGCAAGGGCAACATTCTCGTAATCAACGCCACCGGAAAACTGACCGACCAGGATTACAAGGAGGTGCTGATCCCGCGCCTGGAAGCCATCATCCACGAACATGGCAAGGCGCGGCTGCTGCTGGACATGGGCGACGAGTTCCACGGCTGGGAACCTGCCGCGGCTTGGGACGACGCGCGCTTCGGCATTGCCCATCGCAACGATTTCGAGAAAATGGGCGTGATCGGCGGACCCGGCTGGGTCGACTGGTCGCTAAAGATCGGCGCCCTGTTCATCGGCGGCGAAATAAGAAATTTCGCGGCCGACGAACGCGAGGAGGCATTGCGCTGGGTCGCTGAGTAAATCGGCATGGCACGACAGCCGATACCGGATGGAAACTGGTCGGCACGGGTAACGCACGACAGCAACGCGCTCGACCTGGAACCGGGGGTATTTACCTGGCAGGATCCGCGCCGCATCGCACTGTCGCTCAAACGCTCGGCGGAAGCCAGTACGCGGCGCAAGGCGGAGCCGTTCCGCTCGGCAATGTCCATGCTGGCGTTCTACATCAACCGTGCCGGCAGGAATCTGGACGAAAACCAGCTGCAAATCCTGGAACGAGCCAAGGATGAATTGCGCGCGCTTTACCGGAAATAAGCCCTCTTGAATAATCAACGCCCTAGCTAGCCCGCTGCGGCAGCATGCGCTTCAGTTCGGCCAAACTGCTTGCCATGCCCCCCGATTTTGTCAACAATGCACCTAATTATCAGGAGTTCGATGGATGTCAAAACAAGCTGTGCCCGATTTCACCCTGCCCGCCACCGGCGGCGGCAACTTCACCCTCTCATCTGTTCGCGGCAAATCCCTGGTGATCTATTTCTATCCCAAGGACAATACCCCCGGATGCACCACCGAAAGCCAGCATTTCCGCGACTTGTATCCGGAATTCCAGAAGGCGAACTGCGAAGTGGTGGGCATTTCGCGCGACAGCATCAAGTCGCACGAGAACTTCAAGTCCCGCTTCACCCTGCCGTTTGCACTGCTGTCCGACGCCGAGGAAACGGTGTGCACCCAGTTCGGCGTGATCAAGATGAAAAAACTTTACGGCAAGGAAGTGCGCGGCATCGAACGCAGCACCTTCGTCATCGGCAAGGATGGCATGCTGCAGCATGAGTGGCGCGGCGTGAAGGTTGACGGTCATGCCCGGGAAGTACTGGAATTCGTACAAAAACTATAAGGCCAAGGAAGATTATGACCCCTCGCAAGGCTGCGCCCGCCACAGAAACCGCCACCAAGCTGTTCGTCCTCGATACCAATGTCCTGATGCACGACCCGACCAGCCTGTTCCGCTTCGAGGAACACGACGTCTACCTGCCGATGTTCGTACTGGAAGAACTGGACAACGGCAAAAAGGGTATGTCGGAAGTTGCGCGCAACGCGCGCCAGGCCAGCCGCTTCCTCGACGCCATCGTCAGCGAAACCGCGCACGACATCGACAAGGGCATCCCGTTGCAGTCACAGAGCAACAAGGCCGCCACCGGCCGCCTGTTCCTGCAGACCCAGTTCATCAACAACGAACTGCCGTCGACCATGCCTATCGGCAAGGCCGACAACGCCATACTCGGCGTGGTGATGTATCTGCACAAGCAGCAGCCGGCCCGCCAGGTCATCCTGGTGTCGAAAGACATCAACATGCGCATCAAGGCGCGTGCGCTGGGGCTGTCCGCGCAGGATTACTTCAACGACAAGGTGCTGGAAGACACCGACCTGCTATACACCGGCGTGCTCGCGCTACCGGCGGATTTCTGGGAGCACCACGGCAAGGACATGAAATCCTGGCAGCAGGACGGCCACACCTATTACAACATCTCCGGGCCGATGTGCCAGAGCATGCTGGTGAACCAGTTCGCATTCCAGGAAGCAGACGACGGCAGCCCGCTCTATGCGGTAGTCGCGGAACAGAGTGGCAACACCGCCACGCTGCGCACGGTGACCGACTACACCCACCAGAAGAATTCGATCTGGGGCATCACTGCGCGCAACCGCGAACAGAATTTCGTGATGAACCTGCTGATGAATCCGGAAATCGATTTCGTCACCCTGCTCGGCCAGGCCGGCACCGGCAAGACGCTGCTGACACTGGCCGCCGGGCTGATGCAGACGCTGGAGCAAAAGCTCTATTCCGAAATCATCATCACCCGCGTCACCGTACCGGTGGGCGAGGATATCGGCTTCCTGCCGGGCACCGAAGAGGAAAAAATGTCGCCGTGGATGGGCGCGCTGGACGATAACCTGGACGTGCTCAACAAATCCGACGACGAAGGCGGAGACTGGGGACGCGCCGCGACGCGCGACCTGATCCGTTCGCGCATCAAGATCAAATCGCTCAACTTCATGCGCGGCCGCACCTTCCTCAACAAATACCTGATCATCGACGAGGCGCAGAACCTCACGCCCAAGCAGATGAAGACGCTGATCACCCGCGCCGGCCCCGGCACCAAGGTGGTGTGCCTGGGCAACATTGCGCAGATCGACACACCCTACCTGACCGAGGGCAGTTCCGGCCTGACTTATGTAGTGGATCGCTTCAAGGGCTGGGCGCACAGCGGCCACGTCACCCTGTTGCGCGGCGAAAGGTCGAGGCTGGCAGACCATGCCGGCGAGGTTTTATGAGCGACGAAATGGACAAGACCGATGCCGAATGGCAGGAGGAACTGACGCCGGAGCAATTCGAGATCTGCCGGAAATGCGGGACCGAGCCCGCCTTCACCGGCGAATACTGGGATTGCCACGACATTGGCATCTACCGCTGCGTTTGCTGCGGCACCCCGCTGTTCAGCTCCGAAACGAAATACGAATCCGGTACCGGCTGGCCCAGTTTCTGGCAACCCGTCACCGAAGAGGCAATCGCTTATGACGACGATGATGCATTGGGCATGGGTCGTATCGAAGTGCTCTGCTCCAAATGCGACGCCCATCTCGGCCACGTGTTCGAGGACGGCCCGGAGCCGACCGGCCTGCGCTACTGCATCAACTCCACCTCACTGACACTGGACAGGGATTAACATCCCCGATCGCCTGCAATGAAAGCATTATTCGATTTATTTCCGGTCATCCTGTTCTTCGTGGTGTTCAAGCTGGCCGGCATTTTTGCCGCGACCGCCGTTGCCATCGGCGCCACCGTCGTGCAGATCGGCTGGGTCAAGTGGCGCCACGGCAAGGTGGATACCATGCTGTGGGTCGGCTTCGCCATCATCACGGTATTCGGCGGCGCCACGCTGGTGCTGCACGATGCGACCTTCATCAAGTGGAAACCCTCCGTGCTGTACTGGGTATTCTCCTGCACGCTGCTGGTTTCCGACTTGCTGTTCAAGAAAAACCTGATGCATGCCCTGCTACATGAAAAGATCGCGCTGCCAAAGCGCGTCTGGCATTATGTCAACCTGAGCTGGAGCCTGTTTTTCGCCGTTCTCGGCGTGGTCAACCTGTATGTCGCACTCAACTACTCCACCGACAGTTGGGTCGATTTCAAACTGTTCGGCGCCACCGGCATGATGCTGATATTCGTGCTGCTGCAGTCGATAGCGTTATCCAAGTATGTAGAAGAAGACAAGGAGCAAAACTGATGCTGTACGCCATCAACGCCCAAGACGTTCCGGACAGCCTGGAAAAGCGCAAGGGTGCGCGTCCCGCCCACATTGCGCGACTGAACGCATTGCAGGATGCCGGGCGCCTGATACTGGCCGGCCCCTTTCCCACCGTGGATGCCGTCGACCCCGGCCCCGCCGGATTTTCCGGCAGCCTGATCGTGGCCGAATTCGCCTCGCTGCAGGAAGCCGAAGTCTGGGCCCAGGCCGACCCCTACGTCGCCGCCGGGGTCTATGCGCAGGTCAGTGTCAAACCTTTCCGCAAGACCTTTCCGGCATGAACCGCATCGAACAAATACGCGAACGGCTGGCGACATTGCAGCCGGTCAAGGTCGAAGTGGAAGACGACAGCCACCTGCATGCCGGGCATGCCGGCGCGCGCGACGGCGGCGGCCATTACCGGCTGTACATCGTTTCCAGCCAGTTCATTGGCAAGTCCACCCTGGCCCGGCACCGTATGATATATTGCGCGCTGGGAGAAATGATGAAGCATGAAATCCATGCTTTAAATATAAAAACAAACACACCAGAAGAGCTGTAAAAACCAATTTTCGACGAGGACACTATGCTCAAATTTTCCAAACTAGCTACCTTTGCCGTGCTTGGCCTCATCATGGCTAGCCCGGCATATGCCGACAAGACCGTCGCCACCGTGAACGGCATTGCCATACCCGAATCGCGCGTCGATCTCCGCGTCGAGGCCGCCGCACATCAGGGCCGGACCGACAGCCCTGACCTGCGCAAAGCCATTCGCGAAGACCTGATCAATCTCGAAGTCATTTCCCAGGCAGCCGCCAAGAAGGGCCTCGACAAATCGGCCGACGTCATCCAGGAACTGGAACTGGCGCATGAGAGCGTGCTGGTCAACGCCTACTTCAAGGACTTCGTCAAAAACCATCCGATCAGTGAAGACGCTCTCAAAAAAGAGTATGACGACCTGAAATCGCACCTCGGCAACAAGGAATACAAGGTCGCCCACATCCTGGTCAAGACCGAAGCCGAAGCCAAGAAAATCGAGAAGGAACTGATGAAGAAAGGTGCCGACTTCGCAAAAATCGCCAAGGAAAAATCCATGGATCCGGGTTCCGCCAAGGACGGCGGCGAACTGGGCTGGAACGCTCCGGCCAACTTCGTCCCGCCGTTTGCCAGCGCAGTCAAAAGCCTCCGCAAGGGAGAGATCAGCGCACCGGTGCAATCGCAGTTCGGCTGGCACATAATCAAGCTGGAAGGCACGCGCAACCTGAAAGTACCGCCCTTCGAACAGCTCAAGCCCAACCTGATCCGCCGCATGCAGCAGCAGGCCATCCAGAAGGAAATCCTCGACCTGCGCGGCAAAGCCGATATCAAGTAATACTCGCAGCACCCGGAAAGGCGGCCATTGGCCGCCTTTTTTCATGGGCATCCGCCTGGCACCCGGCCTTGACATGGTTTCCACGGCTACATAGAGTGTGGGGCGCTTGCGCATCCGCCGCCGCACCTGCGGTGCGGGGGCCAGGCGGAACAAAACCAACGCTGTGGGAGACAGCATGCCATCGACCAGAGTCACCGTCATTTCGCCCGACCAGCTGGAAGGCAACGGCCAGATCACCACGCCCGGCGTGTTCTATTCGTGGGACGACTACGACCGCCACTACCTGGCCGAGGGCGACTCGTGGTTTTCGTTCAGCGACGTGTTCTCGCCCAGCTTCCTGTACCGCTTCGGCAATCATGTCCCGCTTAACCAGAGCACGCTGATCGTCAACTGCGCCTATCCCGGCGATACCCTGGCCAACATGGTCGACTGGAGCGACAACCCGGACTTCACCAACCTGCTCGCCCGGAAGAACTTCGGCTGGGAATGGGACGGCATCCTGTTCAGCGCCGGCGGCAACGACATCATCAACGCGGCAATGTCGCCGGCCGGCATCCTGCGTGAATGCGCGAACCCGGCCGACTACCAGAGCTTCATCGTCGACTACGCCCTCGCGGTGCTGGAACACCACCTGCGGGAATACTTCGGCTACCTGGTCAGCCTGCGCGACACCTCCGCCATCGTTGCCAACCGCAGCATCCCCATCTACTACCATACCTACGGCTATCCCACCGCGCGCAACGCCCCCGCCCCGGTTGCCGGCCCCTGGCTGTACCAGGCCTACACGCAGAAACACATTCCCGAGCAATACTGGGACGCGCTGACCCACACCCTGATGAACAAACTGGCCCGGATACTCGACAGCTTCCGCAACCTGGGCGACAACCTGCACCTGATAGACACCCTGGCCAACGTCGACCTGAAACCCGCTGCAGCCAGCAGCACCGGAAACAGCGGCGACTGGCTGAACGAAATACACCTCAATAACTCCGGCAAGGACAAGATCGCAAAGCACTGGGCGAAATTTATCTGACGTAAAAACAGACCCCGTAAAAACGGGGCAACACATACCTTAATTCGGGGAGACACCATGGATATTGCCGAACTCAACCAGAAGCATGCCATCGCCAATCATGTCGCATTCAGGGAAATTGCCGACGGCATGCCCGCTGCGGAAATTTCCAACGCCCATGCCAAAGCCGGCATCGCCCTGCAGGGCGCCCACCTGTATGCGTGGCAACCCGACGGCCACGAGCCGGTAATCTGGCTGTCGGAATTCGCCAGATTTGCTCCCGGCAAATCGCTGCGCGGCGGCATTCCGGTGTGCTGGCCGTGGTTCGGACCGCACGATAGCGACAGCAAACTGCCGGCGCACGGCTATGCGCGCACCTCCATGTGGGACGTCGTCGAAACCGCGGCGCTGCCGGACGGCTCCACCCAAATACGGTTTGAACTGGCCCAGACCAACCAGATGCGCGAACAATGGCCGCATGCCGCTAGCGTCCAGCTCCAGATTTCCGTTGGGCGCACACTGCAGATCAGCCTGATTACCGCCAACACCGGGGACAGCCCATTCACACTGGGGGAAGCCCTGCACACCTACTTCAGGATCGGCGACGTATCGAACGTGGCCATTCGCGGCCTGGACGGATGCAACTACATCGACAAGGTCGCAGATGCGGCCCACCAGATACAGCACGGCGACATTGTCATAGAGAGCGAAGTGGACAGGGTCTACCTCGACACCGAGGCCGACTGCATCATCGAAGACCGCGGCCTGAAACGCGCGATAAGAATCGCCAAGCAAGGGAGCCACTCAACCGTCGTCTGGAACCCCTGGGTGGAAAAGGCGGAAAAAATGGGCGACCTCGGCGAGGACGGCTATCGCGCCATGGTCTGCGTGGAAAGCGCCAATGCGCTCGACAACGTGGTCAGCATTGCCCCGAACGAAACGCATCACCTGTCCGTGATCTACAGCGTCGAGCCTTTGGACTGACAATCAGCAGTATCAAATAAAGCAGACTTCGGAGGCAATATGTTCAAGGACCTGGATCTCCAGCAAATTACCGATCACTACGTCATCCCGTGGGGCATCAATATCCTCATGGCTATTGCCATCTTTATCATCGGCCGCTGGCTTGCACGGATGCTGCTGAGCGTGACTGACAAAATGATGACGAAAACAGGCATGGACCCGATGCTGGTCAGCTTTATTCATTCCATTCTCAATGCCTTACTGCTGCTTTTAATCATCATTGCGTCCATCGACCGGCTGGGCGTCAATACCACATCATTCATTGCCCTGATCGGCGCTGCCGGACTTGCCGTAGGTCTTGCCCTGCAAGGCTCGTTGCAGAATTTTGCCGCTGGCGTGCTGCTTATCTTATTCAGGCCGTTCAAGGTAGGTCACTTTATCGAGGCGGCCGGAGCAGCAGGCGTTATTGAGGAAATCGGTATTTTCAGCACCTGCATGAAGACGGGCGACAATCGTGAAATCATTATTCCGAACGGCGCAATCTACGGCGGCATCATTACCAACTACTCGGCTCGCGATACTCGCCGCATCGATATGGTGTTCGGTATCGGCTATGACGCCGATATCCGCAAGGCAAAAGAGATCATGCAAGGCATTCTCGATGCGGACGAGCGGATTCTCAAAGAGCCGGAGCCATTGATTGCCGTTGCAGAGCTGGCCGACTCAAGCGTGAACTTCAATGTTCGTCCATGGGTCAATTCCGCCGATTACTGGAACGTGAGGTTCGATGTCACTGAAAAAATAAAACTGGCATTCGATGCGCAGGGCATTTCAATTCCCTTCCCGCAAATGGATGTGCATATCGACAAGTCGGAGTGAAATCGCCCTGTCATTCAGTGCCCCGAACTTCATCCGGATATGACCACTTCCCGTGTCTGGGCTGACACTCAGTTCGAGTCCGGCCTGGCAAGCCAGGTTGAACACGAAATTGCGTATATCAAAATAAAAAATACGAGGCCCGAAGGCCTCGTAGTACTACGAACTACTTACCTCTTCTGGAGAGGGGGACTTGACTTGCACCTTATCGTGCTCAGTCACAGTCGTTCTGGAAGGAAGTTTGGCATGAGCGATGCACTCTAGCCAACACCTTTTAACTAATAGGGGAAAGACCAATATTGTGAGTGAACCAACGATGAATAGGTTATCCAAACGGTTGAAACGAGTATAAGTAGCGCCACAAAAACGTAGAGCGCCGAATTCGGCTGAGTGGATCCTGATTGTTTATTCATGATTTGCTCCTCCAATAGTTAGTTGAAGTAATTCCGAAAAACACTTAGTTCATAATTCCCATCCGACTGTAAAACGATAAAAATAACCAGGATATTTCAATGGCATCTGTACTGGATACCGGAGGTATCCCGCCTATTTCACTCCTGTAAAAGTATTAGGGCTTATTCAGCAAAAATAATTCCATATTTTTTGGATAAAAAACGTAGCTGGGTATAGCTGTATTTACCCTGTTTGAGGCTGTACGTAGCTGCAAACAGGAAAGCCTTAGGGTCAGGCCTTACATTTTGTACGTCGCGCAATGTAAATTGTAAGGCCTGACCCTGATAGCACTATACATCCAAGTAACACGGGGCTATTTATTTCGACATATATACCGTTATGGCTGCCAGGCCGACAGCGCTAATGGCAGTCAGAAAATCCCAAAACGGCTTATAGTGATCTAACCAATCCAAAACAATTCCGTCCCTGATGTTGTGGCAAATAAATCACGGATGATTGCGAATCCCCGTTCAAGCAATATGGGAGTTGGAAATCCAATGCCGCACAATCTAGCACCATTTCCCATTCGTCACCATAGACCAAAAGATATAGGGCTTTTCTGGAAGGCCGCGTGTTGCCACTCAAAATGAAACGGCACCCTGAAAAAGGTACCGTTATGTTTAGCCCATGGGCAGTCTAGCAATTGGTCGGCTGGTGAGTCCGTGACGTTGCAGGCTGGGCACTCTCCGGCTTGTCGATGATGATGTGTTTTTTGTAGGGCCAGGACATGGCCATGAAGTCTTCCTTTGAATCCTTGATTATCGATTTCGAGAAGGCACTATCTATGCGCAGCCATTTTTCACGCAATTCATCCGACAGCCCGGCTTCCCGGATAGCTTCATCCAGCAGGTGGCGGCGCAGATCGAACAGTTCCGGCGTGATATACATGGTTTCATGCGCAGTCTTCAAATCTTTCCCCATGTATGTGACGTCGCCCCCCATCTTCTCGCCCATAAACGATGTCTGCCGATCTTCTATGGCGGACTGGCTGTGTCCGGCAAAGAACTGGCCCAGCCACGGGTGGGCATACACCTTGTCGTAAAAGATCTTGTGCACCCTTTGCAGAGTTGGAAGGCCACCGACAGCATCAAATAAAGTTTGTTTCATGTTGGCTGCCCTGTCGGTAGTGATTTCTGCGGATATTCAAAAGATCGCTGCATGACCGGAAAGCTGCATGCCATTTACTTCAGCGAAGCAATGAATTTCGCCAGGCTGTCTACGTCGGCATCCGAAAGCTGGCTGCCGCCGCGCGGCGGCATGACGCCGAATTTCCAGCCGAAGCTGCCGCCGGCCTTGATGTGCGCGGCAATGGTGGCGGCTGCCTTGGCATCACCCTTGTATTTCGCGCCAACATCTTTCCAGGCCGGACCGACCAGTTTGCTGTCGATCTTGTGGCAGGCGAGGCAGTTGCCCTTTCCTGCCAGGGCCAGCGCCTGATCCTTGGTGAGAGTAGCTGCATTTCCGGCCGGGGCCGGGGCCGCGGGTGCTTCCGCTTTGGCTATGGGGGCCATGGCTACCGGCGTAGCCGGTTTCGTTTCGCTGACAGGTTTGGCTGTTGTGGTTTCCGGGCGGGGCTCTGTAGATTGTTCATCCATGGCGGGTGCCGCCGGTTCGACTGCCTTGGGTGCAGCGGCCTGCGGGGTGGGTTGCGCGGCAACAGGCGCGGCTTCCCCACTGTTTTTGCTGCAAGCCGTTACGCTTAACAGAGTGGCTGCGGCAACTAATAAAAGTATCCTGGACATGGCCGTGCTCCTTGTGATTTGTTGGAACGCTTCCATTGTCAGCAGATGGGAACGGAATAGCAACTGCAACGTTGGCCGGGTTATCCCTGCCCCGTCCGCTTCCGCGTGTTGCGGAACTTCTATTTCTCCAGCGTCGCTTTCTCGATGAGCACCTTGTAGGCATAACCCGCGCCGAAATCCTGGTCGACATTGACCACGCCCCTGGCCGTCACGACATCGCCCACTTTGGTATCGTCCGTGGTGGTCACGAGAATGCTGTCCGTCCCGTCCGCTATGGAGCCGGAACCGTCGCGCAGGTGCACCCAGTTCTTGTCCATGATGTCTGCGTTGTATTTAATGACCCTGCCGCGAACTGCTACCGTTTTACCTTTCAGCTCATGTGCCTTGTTCACGATCTCCGCGACCGTCATGGCGTTCGCGCCGCTGGCTTTGGCAACGGGCGCCATACTCACCGTATCCGGTTGCTTGCGGGGATTGATGGAAAAAGAATCGCCCAACGAGGGTGGGCCTGCAGGGCTGTTAGCCGCGCCCGCCAGAGTGCCGAGCAGGATCTTCTTGAAATTCCGTTTCAGCGATTTGCTGTAGAAGTTCTGCATGACGATCGCGTTCTGGACCGTGACGGTATCGCCCTTCTTGACCGGCGCCTCGAGCACTGCCGCCCATTCTTCGCCGTCCTTGGTCGCAAGGTGCAGGTAAGTGAAATGATCGACGCTCTTTACCTCGAGGACTTTGCCTTTGACAACGACCGCGCCTGACGCAGGAGGCATATTGTCCCCGGCGGCCCAGGCCAGCGATGTGCCAAGGATCATGCAGATTGCCAATAGAAATTTCATGGTTGGATACACTTTCGATTGATTATGATTTTTGGATCCGGATCATGAGCAGGCTAGCCCACCCACTTGCGCGCATTCTGGAACATGCGCAACCACGCCCCATTCTCCTGCCAATCCGAGGGATGCCATGAGTTCTGCACGGCGCGGAACACGCGCTCGGGGTGCGGCATCATGATGGTGAAGCGGCCGTCCGGCGTGGTCAGGCCGGTGATGCCCTGCGGCGATCCGTTCGGGTTGAGCGGATAGGTTTCGGTGGGCTTACCGTAGTTGTCCACGTAGCGCAGCGCCACCAGCGGCTGTACGGCATTCAGCTTCGCGGCGCTACTGAAATCGGCATAGCCTTCGCCGTGCGCGACCACGATGGGCATACGGCTGCCGGCCATGCCGTCTAGCAGGATGGAGGGCGATTGCTGCACTTCCACCATTACGAAACGCGCCTCGAACTGCTCGGACTGGTTGCGCGCGAAATGCGCCCAGTTTTCCGCGCCGGGGATGATCTCGTGCAGATTGCTCATCATCTGGCAGCCGTTGCACACGCCCAGCGCAAAGGTATCGCTGCGCTGGAAGAAGGCCTCGAACTCGTCGCGCGCGCGGGGGTTGAACAGGATGGAGTTGGCCCAGCCCTCGCCCGCGCCCAGCACGTCGCCGTAGGAAAAGCCGCCGCAGGCCGCCACGCCCTTGAAATCGGCCAGCTTGACGCGGCCGCTGATGATGTCGCTCATGTGCACATCCACCGCGCGGAAGCCGGCACGGTCGAACGCGGCGGCCATTTCCACCTGGCCGTTCACGCCCTGCTCGCGCAGGATGGCGATGTTGGGACGCGACTTGAGCAGCGCCGGCGCGACCGGATTTTCATTTACGTCGTAAGTAAGTTTTACCTGCATGCCGGGATCGTTGGCATCAAGGGTGCTGTCATATTCCTGCTGCGCGCAGACCGGGTTGTCGCGCAGCTTCTGCATCTGCCAGGTGGTCTCGGACCAGGTGCGGCGCAACACGATGGCGTTCTCGCTGTATAACTGCTTGCCGCCACGGGTGATGGTGATAGTGCCGCCCGCATTGAGGGTGGCGACTTCATGCACCGAACTCAGGCCCGCTTCGTCGCAATGCACGAAAATTTCCGCCAGGTCGTCGCGGCGCACCTGCACCAGTGCGCCGAGCTCTTCGTTGAACAGGATGGCGAGATCCTCGCCGTGCAATTCGTCCAGATTGATGTCCAGTCCGATGTGCGAAGTAAACGACATCTCGCACAGCGCAGCCAGCATGCCGCCGTCCGAACGGTCATGGTAGGCGAGCAGCCTGCCCTCGCGATTGAAACGCTGGATCAGTTTGAAGAAATCCCGCAGCTTGTTGGCATCGTCCACGTCGGGAGCGGCATTGCCGACCTGTTTGTACACCTGTGCCAGCGCCGATCCGCCGAGGCGGTTCTTGCCCTGCCCCAGGTCGAACAGCAGCACCACGGTATCGGTGTCCGCCACCAGTTGCGGGGTCAGTGTCCGGCGCACGTCGGGGCACGGCGCGAAGGCGGAGACGATCAGCGACAGCGGCGCAGTGACCGCTTTCTTGTCGCCGTTGTCCTGCCATGTCGTCTTCATGCTCATCGAATCCTTGCCCACGGGAATGCTGATGCCCAGTTCCGGGCACAGCTCCATACCCACCGCGTGCACGGTGTCGAACAGCACGGCATCTTCACCGTGGTGCCCGGCCGCGGCCATCCAGTTGGCGGAAAGTTTGATGTCGCCGATGTTGTCGATGCGCGCGGCGGCGATGTTGGTGATTGCCTCGCCGATGGCCATGCGCCCGGAGGCCGGGCCGTCGATCACCGCAATGGGGGTGCGCTCGCCGATGGCGAAGGCTTCGCCGAGATTGGTGTTGTAGCCCATCGAGGTCACTGCCACGTCGGCCACCGGCACCTGCCACGGGCCGACCATCTGGTCGCGTGCGGTGAGGCCACCCACGGTGCGGTCGCCGATGGAGATCAGGAAGGTTTTATCCGCCACTGCGGGCAGGCGCAGCACGCGTTCCAGCGCTTCGCGCAGTTCGATGCCGGTAGTGTCGAAGGCGTGCAGTTTCGGCTTTTCGTGCGTTACCTTGCGCGTCATTTTCGGTGGCTTGCCGAGCAGCACCGACAGCGGCATGTTCACCGGGTGGTTGTTGAATTCGTCGTCATGCACGGTGAGCTGCTCACCGACGGTGGCGTGGCCGATCACCGCGAACGGGCAGCGCTCGCGCTCGCACATTGCAGTGAATTCGTCCAGTTGCTCCGGCGCGATCGCCAGCACGTAGCGTTCCTGCGCCTCGTTGCTCCATATCTGCATCGGCGACATGCCGCGCTCCTCGGACGGCAGCTTGCGCAACTCGAGGCGTGCACCCTTGCCGCCGCCGTGCACCAGTTCCGGCAATGCATTGGAAATGCCGCCCGCACCGACGTCGTGTATCGACAGGATGGGATTGCGCTTGCCCAGTTGCCAGCAGCGGTCGATGACTTCCTGCGCGCGGCGCTGCATCTCGGGATTGCCGCGCTGCACCGAATCGAAGTCGAGGTTTTCGGCATTGGCGCCGGTATCCATGCTGGAAGCCGCGCCGCCGCCGAGGCCGATCAGCATGCCGGGACCGCCGAGCTGGATCAGCAGCGCACCGGCCGGCAACGGGTGCTTGTGGGTGTGTTCGGCCCTGATGCTGCCGAGGCCGCCGGCCAGCATGATCGGCTTGTGATAGCCGCGCACTTCGCCGTTGACCTTTTCCTCGAAGGTGCGGAAATAGCCGGCCAGGTTGGGGCGACCGAATTCGTTGTTGAATGCCGCGCCACCGATGGGGCCGTCGATCATGATCTGCAGCGCGGAGGCGATGCGCCCCGGCTTGCCGTAAGGGTGCGTCTCCCACGGCTGCTGGTAGCCGGGGATGTTCAGGTTGGAAACCGAGAAACCGGTCAACCCGGCCTTGGGTTTGGAACCGGAGCCGGTCGCGCCCTCGTCGCGGATTTCGCCGCCCGCCCCGGTCGCCGCACCGGCAAACGGCGCAATCGCCGTGGGATGATTGTGTGTCTCCACCTTCATCAGGATGTGGGTCAGCTCGCGGTCGAATTCGTAGCCGCCGCCGTCGCGCGGGTAAAAACGCTCGACCTCGGCACCCTCGATCACCGAGGAATTGTCGGAATAGGCCACCACCGTGCCCTGCGGATGCAACTGGTGGGTGTTGCGGATCATGCCGAACAGCGACATTGCCTGCTGCTCGTCGTCGATGATCCAGTCGGCATTGAATATCTTGTGGCGGCAGTGCTCGGAATTGGCCTGCGCGAACATCATCAACTCGACGTCAGTCGGGTTGCGTTTGAGCTTGCGGAAATTCTCCAGCAGGTATTCGATCTCGTCGGGAGACAGCGCCAGCCCCATTTCGCGGTTGGCCGCCTCCAGCGCACCACGCCCGCCTTTGACGATGTCCACGCTGGCAAGCGGCAGCGGCGTACCGTGGCGGAAAATCTTTTCCGCCGCACCGTCGAACCTGGGCAGCACCGATTCGGTCATGCGGTCGTGCAGCAAAGGCAGGACGGCCTTGAATTCGGCATCGCTCAGTTTCCTGTTGTTCGCGCCCTGGAAGTAATACGCCACGCCGCGCTCGATACGATTCACCTGCGGCAGCGCGCAGTGCTGCGCGATGTCTGTGGCCTTGGACGACCATGGCGAGATGGTGCCCAGCCGCGGCACCACCAACAGACGTAGACCGCCTTCCGGTTCGCCGGCCGCCGCATCGATGCCGAGCAGCCGGTCCAGCAATGCGGCCTGTTCCGCTTCCAGCGCCGCATCCTGGCCCAGCTCCACGAAATACCAGTGGCGGGTATCCACCAGGGTGACGTTCGGTGCGGCATCCTTCAGGGCGGCGCGCAACTTTTCGAGACGGAAGGAGGAGAGAGCTGGTTTGCCGGCGGAAACACGAAACATGGATATGGCTGTGCTGTGAAATGATGAAATGCAATTATACTATGCACACCGGAAGTCACCCAAAAACTGCTGTGCCTGTCATCCCCGGTTTACGACGTTTTTGCAGCGACTTCATAATCACCCGGAAAGATATAACCGTGAGCAAAACAATCCCCGCCATCACGCAGAAACAGGTCGCTGCTTTACTCAAACCGCGCCCGCGCGACAGCCACAAGGGTATGTTCGGCACGGCCGTGGTGATCGGCGGTGCCACCGGCATGATTGGTGCCGCACTGCTGGCCGGGCGCGCCGCGCTCAAACTGGGCGCGGGCATCGTGCATGTCTGCCTGCTGGCGGAACATGCGCCCGCGGTGGACATGGTGCAGCCGGAGTTGATGCTGCACCGCGCCGAAGAAGCCTTGCGCCTGCCCGAACCGGACGTGATCGCCATCGGCTGCGGCATGGGTGGCTCGATCGCAGCATACAAACTGGTATATGAAGCGCTCCGGCTGGATTGCCCGCTGGTGCTGGATGCCGATGCGCTCAACCTGGTCGCCCGGCACATCGACCTGCAGGACGACCTGCGCCAGCGCGAAGTCCCCGTCCTGATCACGCCCCACCCGGCCGAAGCCGCGCGCCTGCTGGGTAGCAGCGCGGCCGAGGTGCAGGCCGCGCGCGGCAAGGCCGCGCAACAACTGGCCCGGCAACTGAATTGCGGCGTGGTGCTGAAAGGTGCTTCCAGCGTGTGCGTCACCCGCGCCGGCAGAACCTTTGTCAACCGTACCGGCAATTCCGGCATGAGTGCGCCCGGCATGGGCGACGTGCTGACCGGCATGCTCGCCGCCTTCATTGCGCAAGGCATAGACGCGGACGATGCGCTGCTGCTCGCAGTGCACCTGCACGGCGCGGCAGGCGATGCGCTGGCGAAGCAGCACGCCGGAATCGGCATGACGGCGACGGAAGTCACCGAGTGGGCACGCTGGTTGCTGAACCAGTGGAACGCATAACAAAACAACACTAACAATATTGACAAAATCCCCGTCTCGGGAGACATTCTCAAAAAAACAAAACATTGGGGAGGGAATATGCGCGACCGCACTGTGCTGGTCCAGGAGATCATCCGTAATCCGCGTCCGGACACGCTCGTCATCGAGGAACTGGCTCTCTACAGCCTTGACTGCGATGCTCCGCTGGCTATGCTCTCCAGGGCCGATTTCATCTCCATACTGCGACAATTCGAAAGCGAAGCCCTGAGTGCCCCGGAACTGAAGGAATGGGCCAACCGGCTGCTGGGGCGCAGGGACGTCGAGTTTGAATTCGGGCAGGAAGGCGCGGTAGAGGAAGCGCTGTTCTGGCTGGCCTATGAAGAAATTCATGAATGGGAAAACAAGCAGCTATGCGGGCACATCGAAGCCATGCTGGAAAGACGCCGCAGCCGCCGGGATGAAACCTGACCAGCTACCACTAACGCCGACATCAGGAAGCCGGCGAACGCACGCAGGTGTTGATGCATTCCTTATCCGGCATGGACATGATGCGCTCTATGATAATCTTGGAGCTGTTGCACATTATTAACGATTTCCCCGCCTCCAATCGCACTCCGCAAAACCCATGAGTTTTTCCATCGACATTCGCGAAGAAGCCGGCGTGCGCACACTGCACTTTGGTTCCGACTGGACACAGGGCGCGATGCGTATTGCGCGGCCGTGGAACCTGGAGCTCGATTACACCAAAGAAATGATGGCGAGCCTGCTACTGCGGGAGGGTGGCGGCAAAGCCGCCGGGCACCCGCCGGCGTACCCCTCGCGGGTGCTGCGGGAGGAATCGCGCTTTCCGCGCCGCGTGCTGCTGATTGGACTCGGCGCCGCCTCGCTGACCAAGTTCCTGTACCGCCACTATCCGCTGGCAAAACTGACCGTGGTGGAAATCGAACCCCGTGTGGTGGCCGCAGCGCGGCAATTCTTCAAGTTGCCGGAAGACCCGAGGCGGCTGAACATCGTGATCGCAGACGGCGTGCAATTCGTCGCCGAAACCGACAAGCAGTATGACCTGATCCTGGTCGATGGCTTCGACGAGGACGCGCGCGCCGGCGCGCTGGATACGCTGCCGTTCTACCAGATGTGCCGCACGCGGCTAACCGATAACGGCATCATGGCGGTCAACCTGCTCGGCCACAGCCGCGGTTTCAAGGCCAGCGTGGAAAACATCCAGCAGGCATTCGACGGCCGCGCGATGGCTTTCCCCTCCTGCGACAGCGGCAACGTGATTGCCTTTGCTGCGGCCGGCGAACCGGTATGCATCGAGATCGATGAGTTGCGCGAGCAGGCCACCGCCATGAAAACAAAGACTGGCCTCAACCTGCTGCCGACGCTGAGCCGGCTGGAACAGGCACAGCATTGTCCCGGCGGCCTGTTCGAACTGTAGACCCCCTGCAGAAAATTAACAAAACCTTATTGAATTATGTATAGAATTGCAACGCGTGGAATATCAGCTTCCACGCGGCCTTGAACAGAGCGCGGACAGCGCATCCGGATGGGCACAACGAATGGTGTATTTTTTGTGAAAGGAATCAGCATGGCCACTTCCAAAAGCAAGGCATCTGCGGAAAAGAAAACCGCTACCAAGAAAGCTGCGGCAAAAAAACCTGCAGCCAAGGTAGCCGCGAAGACCACAGCAAAGAAACCGGCGGCAGCGAAGAAACCTGCTGCTGCACCGAAGAAAGCCGCAGCAAAAAAACCGGCTGCTTCCCGCACCAAAAAAACCACACACACCCCCTCGCCGGAACAACGCTACCGGATGATCGAAGTGGCGGCTTATTTCCTCGCCGAAAGAAACTCATTCGCGGGCAGCTCGCTGGACTACTGGGTGGCTGCCGAAGCGCAGATCGACGGGATGATGGGCGAGAAGTAAGCGCCGCGCCTGCTACCGATATTCAGGAAGGCAGGCTGCCCCCAGTATACCGGCCTGGTCGCCCGCCCTGGCCAGGGTCACCTGTACTCGTCCGCGCAAGGCAGGAATCAGCGCGTCGTGCAGGGCGGTTTCAAAAGCGGGCTGCATCAGCGGCCACGCAGCATTCATGCCGCCACCGATCACCACCTGCTCGGTGTCAACCACTTTCATGATGTGCGCCAATGCTGCCGCCAGCATTTCTGCAGCGATGCGGAACGCCTCCAGCGCATCGCGGTTGCCTTGTCCGGCAAGCACCGCAATCTGCCCGGCATTCAGCACAGCATTGGTAAGTTCCCGGTAACTGATGGCCACGCCACTGGCTGAAGCGTACTGTTCCAGACAGCCATGGTTGCCGCAACCGCAGGGACGGCCGCCGGGCCGCACGATCAGGTGGCCGACTTCCATCGCCACACCGTGCTGTCCCGGATACGGTTTGCCGTCGAGTATCAGTCCGCCGCCGACGCCGGTACCAAGACCGAGGTAGATCATGTTCCCGGGCCGCAGCTCGGCCAGCAGGTATTCGCCCCAGGCCGCGGCCAGCGCATCGTTCTCGATGCGTACCGGCAGCCCGAGACGCTGGGCCAGCGGCCAGGCAATGTCGACATTGCGCAGTCCCGGCAGGTTGGGCGACAGGGTAACCAGATGCGAAACCGGATCGATGAAACCGGGAAAGCCGATGCCAACAAAATCCGCGCCCGGATAAAGCTTGCGCGCCTGCTCGATGTTCACGTCCAGCTCGGCAATGATCTGTTCCAGCGCCAGTTCCGGCGCATGGCTGCGGCAGATCTGCGCAAAATCGGCGTTATGGCGCGCCTCCCATAACACCTGGTGCTGTTGCACCACGCCGACGCGCAGGTTGGTGCCGCCGACATCCACACCAATCCGTTGCGTTGCGTTCTCCATTTACTCCACCGCAATACTGAGGGTCAGCTTGCGCCCGATATCGGCGGCCGGCCAGGACAGCTGCAACGTGACTGCCTGCATGATTTTCTCGAAGCCGGCTTCGGATTGCGACACGCTGAAACAAGGCTCACTGCGCAGTGCGGCCGGACGACTGGTGGTCAGCGTCAATTTTCCGCCCAGCACTTCGTCGAGCAGGACGATTTCCGAACAGCCTGTTACCTGGTGTAGCTGGCCGAAGCCGCCGTTGACGCGGCCGCCGACCATGAAACATCCGGCAGGACCGTCACAACTCGGCATCGCCAGGTTCAGCTCGACCTCGAACACGCCGCCGATCTCGCCGTCGAACTGGTACTCGACGGTCAGCACGTTTTCTTTCAATTCGATCTGCTTGCGTATTTTTCCCTGCCCCAGATCTGACGCATAGCCCGCCTGCGCGGCATTTTTAGCAGGCAATGCCCGGTAGTCCAACATGCCACCGCTGCCGTCCGCGGCATACAGACGGTCGAGAAACAACGAACGCCGATGCGCATCCGTGATCAAATCCTTGGGCTGGATGTCGTGTTTGAAGCTGACGTGGTCGTGCGGATTGGCAATCCCTTCGGTCTGCTGCCCGCCGCTCTGGCCGCCGCCTGCCTTGCGGTGGTAGTGCTCTTCCTGGCGCGCCAGCGTGTCGCCGAAATTATGATTCAGCGCATAGGCATCGAATTCGCACAGGCTGGCTGAACCGTCGCCCATGACTATCGCCTGCAACACTTCATTGTGCAGGAAGGTCTCATCGTTGCCGTCGAGGTCGAGGTCATACTCCTCACGCACCGGCCGTTTGGCTACCGCATCGAGCAACCCTTCCAGCTTGACGATGGCGTTGTATACCGCGCGCCGCAGATGCGGCAGGTACAGCCCGCCGAACAGCCCGTGCCAGTAGGCGTCGTTGGCCTGCGCCTCGTACAGGGCCTCGCGCATCGCCGCAGTCTGCTTTTTTTCCGGCAATGCAGCGTAGCGCGCGGAAAGCTGCAGCATGCGCTTGTGCATCCAGTTCGATTCCGGATAGCGGCTGAAGAAATTGCGCCAGATACCGCCGCGCAGGAAAGCCTTGTCCTCGTCGTAGCGCCCCTGGTTCTTGATCGCCTGCACCAGGTCGGCAAAGCGGTGTGCCGCCGGTGCCGGCAGCGTCCATTCATTCATCTCGATGTAGGAAGTGGTCGGCAGGTAGACCACGCCGCGCGTTTTGGCCTGCGCATGGTAATCGCAGTAACGCATCGGCTTGATCACGTCCGAGGCCAGCACACCCTCGATGAAGTTGGTGAGCCATCCCTTTTCGTATACCCATTCGTAGGTTTCGGGCCAGATACCGAACTTCTCAATGTCGTCGAAATACACCGCGGCATTGTTGCTGTCGCCTGCCAGGCTTTCGATGTAGCGCACCGCTTCGTCCGCCGGAGAGAACGGCAGGCGGTAGCGCAGCGCCTCGGAGATCGGATACAGATCGAGCGTCCTGCCGTCTTCCTCGGTACTGAAGAAACCGGTGAGCTCGGCGTTCTCCCGTCCGGCGCAGAGGAAATGGTAATCGTCCACGGTAACGTACTTGACTCCGCAATCTGCCAGTGCCGGCACCACGTTGGATTCCCACACCCGCTCGGTCAGCCAGGCGCCGGTCGGGCGCTGCCCCAGCGTGCCCTGCAGGCGGTCGGACAAGCGGTTGATCTGGCCGATGCGATCGCGCGCGGGAATCGCCGCCAGCACCGGTTCGGTATAGCCCGCACCGAACAGCTCGGCCTGGCCGCGCGCCACCATCTCGTGCAGCAACTTGATGTCGTCCGGGTAGTTTTCGAGCAGGTAATCGAACAGCCAGCCGCTGAAATGGATGGCAAACGGAAAGTCCGGAAAGCGGTGCATCATGTGCAGGAAAGGCTGGTAGCAGCGACGGTGCGCATCGTCCAGCACATGCGGGAAATTTCCCACTGGCTGGTGGGCGTGGACGCCAAGTAACAGGGCGACGGATTTAGGCATTTTAGTTAGTCTTCCTTCTTGCTTAAGCGTTGTTACCGATTCATTCAGAACCGCGGCGCATGGTGCCGCCCATCTCTGCATTGCCAGCTGCGCCTGCACTGATCGGATGCTGCAGTTCCACCGGCGCCGGCAGTTTGAGCAACTGGTAGAGATTGGCCAGGTTGAGCCGGTACAGCCGATCGAACGATTGCACGCTGAGCCCGGGATTGTAGTCGCCGAACCACCAGAACCAGTCGGAACCCTCGCAGATGCCAAGCTGCTGTTCGGCAAGATGCTGCTCTTCCTCGTTCAGGCGGCCGCTGTTGATCACCCGGTCGTAGCTGGTCTTGGCCGCGCACAGCAGGTCCCACGCGTGGTTCTTGTCGGTCATGCCGATCCAGGTACTGAAAGTGCCATACACCCAGCTGCCGGAAACCATCGCCGGCAGGCTGCCCGGTTCCAGCGCGATACGCTTGCCCTTGGGCGCGGATGCTCCCAGCCGGTTCACGCATTCGCCAAAGGTAGTGGTCTGGATGAAAGGATGATCCTGCAGTGCCTCATACAGTTCGGCCAGGAAGTAGTAGCCGTTGTAGGGATAGTATTCCCAGGCATTTTCGCCGTCGAGGATCACGCTGACCACCGGCTCCTCCTCCAGCTTGCTGTGATTGCGAATGCCTTCCAGCGTGCTGATGAAATCGCTCACCGCATCGCGTCCGTGCCACTTGGTGTATTCGAAACCGATCTTGTCGGACAGCCGGTCGTCGCGGAAGAAGCAGAGAATGTCGCCCTTCTCGGTCAGGCAGCGATAGGGGCGGTACAGATATTCCGTGCGCTCCGGCATGCCGTCGCCATGCAGGCGGCGCAAGCTGTTGAACAGCACGGTCTCGCCGCTGGCGGTCCACTCGCAGCCGTGCTCGGCAAGCACGCCCGCTGCGGGCAGCGAGATGCCGCCCTCGCCAGGCCACATGCCGTGCGGCTCGCCGCCGAAATACTCGCGGTAATTTTCCAGCGCTTCCTCGACTTGCTTGCCGGCGCGCTCGCGGCCGCCCGGATAGCGCGGCGTTTTCGGCAGCTCCGCCTGCGGCATCGCCTCGCGCGCGCTATCGAAATCGAGCAGCAGCGGCAGGATCGGATGGTAGTAAGGCGTGGTGGAAATTTCGACCTGCCCCCTGTCCTGCAGCTTGCGGTAGCGCGGGATGACGTCCTTGACCAATTCACCGATCAGCTCGAACAGCTGGCGCCGCTCCTCATAGGTAAACTCGCACTCCTTGGCCATCAGCTGCGGCACCAGTTCGTTGCTGCGGCGCACGCTCTCGCCCATCCACGCCAGGTGATACCACACCAGCAGGTCGCCCAGATATTGGGCCGACAGATAACTCAACTGCAATTCGCCCACTTCGTCCAGCATCATGAACATCTGGTGCAACCGGCTATACGCCGGGAACGGTTCAATCATGTTGGCGTGGTTGCTGCGGAAACCGCTTTCCAGCAGGAGGCGGCGCTGTTCCGGCATCAGCTCGTGCAAATCTTCCTGCGCCAGCATTGCCAGCAACGGGTCGCGTATTTCGCCGCTGGCAAACTGCTGCTCGTAATCGACCAGCTGGTCGATCAGCGACGGCACGAAATTCACCACCGCCTTCATTCCCGGATGCTGCTCCAGGTGATACACCATGTCGGTGTAGTCCTTGATCGCGTGCAAATAGGTCCACGGCAGTTCGAATTCACCGCTCAGGCGGTTGCGATAATCCGGCTGGTGCATGTGCCAACACAGGACCAGATGGAGCTTTGCGGGAGTAGTCATTGAAAAATCATTTTCTTTCAGGGCAACAGCATGAACAATCGTACCCGTTATGGTATCGGTAGCGCACAGAACGCGGGATGTGGCGTCAGTTTAGCATTCGCGGCGAGGATGTGAAGCCGGCAACAATCCGTCTCTAGATAACCTGGTGGCGATTCTGTCCCAGCATTTCCGGCGTAATCAGCACGATCCCCTTCTCCGACACATAGAACCGTTCGCGGTCCTCTTCGGGATTGATGCCGACCTGCAAGCCGTCCGGGATCAGACAGCCCTTGTCCACGATGGTCCGCTTCAGCACCACATGTTCGCCGATATGTACCTTGGGCAGGACCACGCAATCCTCGACCTGGCTGTGGTCGTTGACGTGCACATCAGAAAACAGCACTGAATGGCGTACCGTCGCACCGCTGATGATACAGCCGCCGGACACCAGGGTATCCACCGCCATGCCGCGCCGCCCATCCTCGTCGAACACGAACTTGGCCGGCGGCAACTGCTCCTGGTAGGTCCAGATCGGCCAGTTCTTGTCGTACACATTGAGGTCGGGCACCACCTTGGTCATTTCCATGTTGGCTTCCCAGTAGGCGTCCACCGTGCCGACATCGCGCCAGTAGGAATGGGAATTGCGCTCGCCGACGCAACTGCTTTCGAAATGGTGGGCGTACACGCGGTAACGCGAGATCAGGTAGGGAATGATGTCGTGGCCGAAATCGTGGGTGGAATGGGTGTCGTAAGCATCGCGAATCAGCTGCTCGTACAGGAACTGGGTGTTGAACACGTAAATGCCCATGCTGACCAGCGCCTGATCCGGATGACCCGGCATCGGCGAGGGATTGGCCGGCTTTTCGTCGAAGCCGATGATGCGGCTTTTCTCGTCCACCGTCATCACGCCGAATGCCGAAGCCTCGGCCAGTGGCACGCTGAAGCAGGCGATGGTCATGTCGGCCTGGTCGCGCACGTGGCTGGCCAGCATCTTGCCGTAGTCCATCTTGTAGATGTGGTCGCCGGCGAGGATGACGATGTACTGCGGATTGTGCGAGCGCAGGATGTCGATGTTCTGGAACACCGCGTCGGCAGTGCCCTTGTACCATTCCTCCTGGATGCGCTGCTGCGCCGGCAGCAGTTCGACGAACTCGTTGAACTCGCCGCGCATGAAGCTCCAGCCGCGCTGGATGTGCTGCAGCAGACTGTGCGACTTGTACTGGGTGACCACGCCGATGCGGCGGATGCCGGAATTGATGCAATTGGACAGCGGGAAATCGATGATGCGGAATTTGCCGCCGAACTGGACCGCAGGCTTGGCACGCCATTTGGTCAGGTCTTTCAGGCGGGAACCCCTTCCGCCTGCCAGTATCAGCGCCACCGTATTTTTGGTCAGTACACTGATAAAACGCGCCGAAGTGGTATCCTGTTGTAGCATATTCATCTCCTTCTGAAAGCGGCGCCCCCGTCTGGATGGGGATTTTGGGAGTAATTATAATCCATTTTGCTTTAACTTAAAGTTAAAGCGGCAGGTGCAGAATTGCGATTGCCCAGACTGGCCGGGCAACACAACCGGCACCACACGGACAACAAGTAAAAATGATAGCCACAAAAAAAACCGATCCGCTGATGCAAGCCATCCTCGATGCGCGGCTGTATGACCCATTCTCTTACCTTGGTTTGCACCAGAAGGGGGATAGCTGGACGCTGCGCGTATTCCTGCCGTACGGCTCATCGCCCGAATTGCAGACCGATGCGGGCTGGCTACCGCTCACCCGCGTCCACGAACAGGGCATCTACAGCCATGATAGTGCGACGCCGCTGCCACGCCCGTGCCGCATCCGCTACAAGCAGGAAGATGGCAGTTGGCACGAAGTCTGGGACACCTATAGTTTCCCGGCCACCATAAGCAGTCTCGATCTGCACCTGTTCAATGAGGGACGGCTGCAGCAGGTATACCGCACCCTGGGCGCGCACCCGATGACCATCGACGGCGTGCACGGCACGCGCTTCGCGGTATGGGCGCCGAACGCCGAGCGGGTCAGCGTGGTCGGCGATTTCAACCGCTGGGACGGCCGCGTGCATCCGATGCGTACACATGGTTCCAGCGGGGTGTGGGAATTGTTCATCCCGGATATCGGCCTCGGTGCGCTGTACAAGTTCGAAATCCGCAACCGCCAAAGCGGTGCGATCATGGTCAAGACCGACCCCTACGGCTTCGCGTTCGAAACACGTCCCGGCACCGCCGCGCGGGTATGCGCGGAAGACGGCTACCGGTGGTCGGACGACGACTGGATGACACAGCGGGGCAGTGCCGACTGGTTGCACCAGCCGATGAATACCTACGAAGTGCATGCCGGCTCATGGCGTCGGCCCAGCGGCGACGGCTTCTTCAATTTCCGTGAACTGGCGGCGATGCTGCTGCCCTACGTGCAGGAGATGGGCTATACCCACATCGAGCTGATGCCGGTCAGCGAGCATCCGCTGGACGAATCCTGGGGCTACCAGACCACCGGCTATTTCGGCGTTACCAGCCGCTTTGGCTCGCCCGATGATTTCCGCGCCTTCGTCGACATATTCCATCAGGCCGGCATCGGCGTGCTGCTCGACTGGGTACCCGGGCATTTCCCCAAGGACGATTTCGCGCTGGCCCGTTTCGACGGCACCGCGTTGTATGAACACGCAGATCCGCGTCTGGGCGAGCACCAGGACTGGGGCACCTACATTTTCAACTACGGCCGCAATGAGGTGCGCTGTTTCCTGATCGGCAATGCGCATTACTGGCTGTCCGAATTCCACATCGACGGCCTGCGCGTGGATGCGGTGGCCTCCATGCTCTACCTGGACTATTCGCGCAAGGCAGGCGAGTGGCTGCCCAACCAGTACGGCGGACGCGAGAATCTCGATGCGCTCGGCTTCATCCGCGAAACCAACATGATGGTGCACGAACAATTCCCCGGGGCGCTGACCATCGCCGAGGAATCCACCTCGTGGCCGATGGTGTCGCGGCCGGTATACCTCGGCGGGCTGGGCTTTTCGATGAAGTGGAACATGGGCTGGATGAACGACAACCTGAGCTATTTCGAACAGGATCCGGTGCATCGCCGCTACCACCACGACAAGCTGACCTTCGGCCAGCTCTATGCCTATACCGAGAACTTCGTGCTGCCGTTCTCGCACGATGAGGTAGTACACGGCAAACGCTCGCTGCTCGACAAGATGCCGGGCGATACCTGGCAGAAGTTCGCCAACCTGCGCCTGCTGTTCGTGTACCAGATGACCTACCCCGGCAAGAAGCTCAACTTCATGGGCAACGAATTCGGCCAGGGGCGCGAGTGGCAGGTCAAATCGGAACTGGACTGGGATTTGCTGCAGATCGGCTGGCACCGCGGCGTGCGCGGCCTGTCGCGCGACCTCAATCACCTGTACCGCGACAACCTTGCGCTGCACGACCTGGATTTCTCACACGAGGGATTTTCCTGGATCGATTGCCACGATGCGGACCAGTCGGTGCTGAGCTATCTGCGCTGGGGACGTGACGGCTCGTTCGCGGTGGCAGCGCTCAATTTCACCCCGGTGCCGCGCACAGACTATCGCATCGGCGTGCCCGAACCCGGCAGCTACCACGAACTGCTGAACAGCGATTCGGAACTGTACGGCGGCAGCAACCTCGGCAACGGCGCCGGACTGGTGGCCGAAGACATGCCGTGGATGGGTTACCCGTATTCGCTGAAGCTGGTCCTGCCACCACTGGCCGGACTGATCCTGATACGCAACACATAGGAGCCATCATGTCGGAACTCACGACATCTCCCGCGTGGCAGGCGCTGGCCACGCACCAGAAAACCGTCGCCCCGCTGCACATGCGCGAGCTATTTGCCGGCGACCCGCAGCGCTTCGACAAATTCTCGCTGCAGTTCGAGGACATCCTGCTCGACTATTCCAAGAACCGCATCACCGGTGAGACCATGTCACTGCTGCTCGATCTGGCGCAGCAAGCCGATGTACCAGGCTGGGCCGAGAAAATGTTCAGTGGCAAGAAAATAAACTGCACCGAAAACCGCGCCGTGCTGCATACCGCGTTGCGCGGCCAGGACCCCGTCTACGTCGACGGCGAGGACGTGATGCCCGGCGTGCGCCGCGCGCTGGCACACATGCGCGAATTTTCGGATGCGGTGCGCAGCGGCGTATGGCGCGGTTACACCGGCCAGACCATCACGGATGTGGTCAACATCGGTATCGGCGGCTCCGACCTCGGCCCGGTGATGGTGACCGAAGCGCTCAAGCCGTATTGCGGCACGCCGCGTGCGCATTTCGTTTCCAACGTCGACGGCGCGCAACTCGCCACCACGCTGCAAAGTCTGTCGCCGGAAACCACGCTGTTCATCATTGCTTCCAAGACTTTTACCACCCAGGAAACACTGACCAATGCGCACAGCGCGCGCGAATGGTTCCTCGCGACGGCAAAGGACGAGGCACACATCGCAAAACATTTCGTCGCGCTTTCCACCAATGCCGCTGCGGTGGAGAAGTTCGGCATCGACACCGGCAACATGTTCGAATTCTGGGACTGGGTGGGTGGACGCTATTCGCTGTGGTCGTCGATCGGACTGTCGATCGCACTGGCGGCAGGCATGGACAACTTCGAGCAACTGCTGGACGGCGCGCGCGCAATGGACGAACATTTTCGCCATGCGCCGCTGGCACAAAACATGCCGGTCATCCTCGGCCTGCTTGGTGTCTGGTACAACGATTTTTTCGGCGCACAAAGCCATGTCATCCTGCCCTACGACCAATGCATGCACCGCTTCCCGGCCTATTTCCAGCAGGGCGACATGGAAAGCAACGGCAAGCGCACCGATCGCGACGGCAACACCGTGGACTACGCCACCGGCCCGGTAATCTGGGGCGAGCCCGGCACCAACGGCCAGCACGCGTTCTACCAGTTGATCCACCAGGGCACGCCGCTGATCCCGGCGGATTTCCTGGCCCCGGTCGAGACACATTACCCGCTGGGGCAACACCATTCCATCCTGCTGTCGAATTTCTTCGCGCAGACCGAGGCCTTGATGAAGGGCAAGACCGCGGATGAGGCGCGCGCCGAACTGGAACAGGCGGGTATGAGTGGCGAAGCGCTGGAACGGCTGCTGCCGCACAAGGTGTTCCCGGGCAACCGCCCGACCAACTCCATCCTGTTCCGCACCCTCACGCCGCGCACCCTGGGGTCGCTGATCGCGTTGTATGAACACAAGATATTCGTGCAGGGCATCATCTGGAACATCAACTCGTTCGACCAGTGGGGTGTCGAACTGGGCAAGCAACTGGCGCAGAAAATCCTGCCGGAACTGTCCGGGACAGACGAGGTAAGCACCCACGACACTTCCACCAACGGCCTGATTAACTACTACAAACGGTGCCGGAAAACCTGAGCGCTTGCCTTTCCTGCCATATATGGCGATATAATTAAAGCCGTTTAGAACCGGCAAATAACTGACGCCCAAAGAAATGCCGGCATAAAAAGTCCCTTCATGCCGTAACCAGAAGTTCCCCGGATGAAGTGGGCCGTCGTCGAAATACCGCGTCATCTTAAAAATCGAAACAGAACTTTGCTGAGCTGAAAAGCGACACGCTGGGCTGGCCGAACAAAGAATAACTGCCCTCAAGGGCATCCAGGTATCCGGCATGCATATACTTTTTGTTACTTCGGAAATTCATCCGCTGGTCAAGACCGGAGGTCTCGCGGATGTAAGCGGTTCGCTACCGCCGGCGCTGCGCAAGCTCGGCGTTGACATCCGCGTGCTGGTCCCGGGCTATCCGCCGGTACTGGAAAAACTGAAACATCCCCGTGTGCTCGCCGAACTGCCCGCGCCATCCGGCAGTACAGGTCGCGCCCGCCTGCTGTCCGCCACCATACCCGGCGGCGACCTGCCGCTGCTGGTGCTGGATTGTCCCGCGCTGTACGACCGTCCCGGCGGGCCTTACCTGGGACCGGACTTTCGCGAGTGGCCGGACAATGCGCTGCGCTTCGGTTTTCTCAGCCAGATCGGCGCACTGCTTGCCGGGCCGAACACGCCGCTTTCCTGGCATCCGGACATCGTGCATTGCAACGACTGGCAGAGCGCGCTGATTCCGGCACTGCTGCATTTTTTCCATGTGCCGCATGTGAAGTCCATAATATCGATCCACAATCTCGCGTTCCAGGGCAATTTCGATGCGTCCTGGATACCTCGTCTGGGCCTGCCTGCATCGAGCTACCAGATCGACGGCGTCGAGTTCTATGGCAACTTCTCGTTTCTCAAGGCGGGCCTGTTTTATGCCAACAAGATCACCACGGTGAGCGAAACCTACGCCAGGGAAATCCAGACGCCGGAGTTCGGCTGCGGCATGGAGGGGTTGCTGGAAACGCGCCGCGCCGACCTGACCGGCATCGTCAACGGCATCGACAGCGACTGGGATCCGGAAAGCGATCAGCACCTACAGCAGAACTATGGCTGGCGTACGCTCGAAGACAAGGCTGCCAACAAACAGGCATTGCAGCAGGAACTGGGACTGGAGGTTGACGCCGACATACCGTTGCTCGGGCTGGTTAGCCGCCTGACCCACCAGAAAGGTATCGACCTGATACTGGACTGCGCGGAAGAACTGCTGCAGGATGACGTACAGTTTGCCATACTGGGCAAGGGCGATGCACAGCTGGAGAAGGGGTTGACCAAGCTGGCGCACGGCCGGCGTGAACAGGTCAGCATCACCACCGGCTATGACGAAGGCCTGGCCCATCGCATCACCGCCGGTAGCGACCTGTTCCTGATGCCGTCGCGCTTCGAGCCCTGCGGCCTCAACCAGATGTACTCCATGGCCTATGGCACACCTCCGGTGGTGCGTCGCACCGGCGGACTGGCCGATACCGTGACTGACAGCAACAGCAAAACCCTGAAGGATGGCAGCGCCACCGGTTTCGTGTTCGAACAGGCCGAGGCAGAAGAATTACTGCAGACCGTGCACCGCGCACTCAGTCTCTACCGCTCGTCGGCAACCTGGAAAACCATCCAGCTGAACGGCATGCAGCACGACTTCAGCTGGCGCCATGCGGCGGAGCAGTATCTCGCGCTGTACCGCTCATTGATTGCCTAAAGCCAGGTCATCAAACCGGTTTCGAAGGGATGCGTGAGCAGCGCATTGCTGGGGTAAATGCGCACGTGGTAGTCGAGCTGGCCGCACAGTTCCGGCTGCAGATTGAGCACAAACAATTGTTCCTTGCTGTCGTCGACCGGCCCCTGATGGCGAAAACGGAATGGAATCCGCATCGGGCGCTTGCTCTTGCCGATGAAGCGACTCAGCAGTAACTCGACATGGACATCGTCCGGCTGCAGGCCGTTGAGATTGACCGCCATCTCCAGATTCATGCTTGCCCCGTACTCGATGCGCTTTGCCGGCGCATCCAGACGGCGGATGGTCACTCCGTTCCAGGCCTTGCGGATGCGCGCCTTCCATGCCGAAAGCTGGCGCGCAGCAGCATAACCTTCATTGCTGTACAGACGGCCCTGCTGGCTGGCTGGCTGGTAATACTTGCTGACGTACTCGCCCATCATGCGCGCGGTGTTGAAATGCGTCAGCGCAGTGGACATCGCGTATTTCGACTTGGCCACCCATGACGGCGAATAACCGTATTTGCCGCGCTCGTAATACAGCGGCACCACCTGGTCCTGGATGATTTCATACAGGCTGCGCGCATCCTCGCGGTTGCGCTTGTGGTCGTCGAAAGTTTCCGGAGACGGACGGATCGCCCAGCCGTTCTGCCCGTCATATCCCTCGCCCCACCAGCCGTCGAGCACGCTCAGGTTAATGCTGCCGTTGATGCCCGCCTTCATCCCCGAAGTGCCGCTGGCTTCCATCGGATACTGCGGCGTGTTCAGCCACACGTCGACGCCGGCCACCAGACGCCGCGCCAGTCCGAGATCGTAATTTTCCACCATCAGGATCTTGCCCTCGAATTCCGGCATGCAGGAGATGGCATGGATCTGGCGGATCAACCCCTGTCCGGGCTGGTCGGCGGGGTGTGCCTTGCCGGCAAAGATGAATAGCACCGGGCGCTGCTGGTCGAGCACGATTTCGCGCAGCCAGTCCAGGTTCTGGAACAGCAGGTCGGCGCGCTTGTAAGTGGCGAAACGACGCGCAAAGCCGATGGTGAGTATGTTCGGATCATGCGAATCGGCATACTTCATCATGCGCTCCAGGTGCGCCTCGCTGCCGTGGTTGCGGAAATGCTGCACCGAAATACGGTGGTGCAGTATCTGCAGCATCTGCGTCTTGAGCGACTGGCGCACGCTCCAGTATTCCAGATCAGGGATATCGTCGATGCGCTTCCAGAATCCGCCATCCGACAGCCGGTTGCGCCATTCGCCGCCGAGGTATTTATCGAACAGTTCGTTCCACTCCTCCGCCAGGAAGGTTGGCACATGCACAGCATTGGTCACGTAGCCGACGGGATTTTCGTGCGCCGGAATCTGCGGCCACAGCCCGGAGCAGATGCGTGCGGTGACATCGCAGTGGATGCGCGATACGCCGTTCTGGTAGCGTGAAATGCGCACCGCCAGCGCCGTCATGTTGAAATCGGTGGCGCTGCCGCCGGGGTCGTTGCCCAGCGCCAGCAGATCTTCCATGCTGATGCCCAACTGCGCATCCAGGCCGCGGAAATAGCCGGTAATCAATTCGCGGCTGAAATGCTCGTGGCCGGCGGGCACCGGCGTATGCGTGGTAAACACCGAGCTGGCGGCCACTGCTTCCAGCGCGCTGGAAAAATCCAGTCCTTGCGCCACCAGTTCGCTCGCGCGCTCCAGCAGCATGAATGCGGCATGGCCTTCATTGATGTGCCACACGGTGGGCTTCAGTTCCAGTTCGGCCAGCGCGCGCGCGCCGCCGACGCCGAGCACAATTTCCTGCTCCAGCCGGGTCCTGCGGTCTCCCGCGTACAGGCGGTGGGTGATCTCGCGGTCGTCCCGGCTGTTCTCCGGCAAATCGGTATCCAGCAGATAGAGGTGGACGTGGCCGACGCGCGCCCACCATACCCTGATCCAGGTGCGGCGCCCGGGAAAATCCACGAACACCTTGACCTCGCTGCCATCCGCATGCAGGGCGGGCGTGACCGGCAATTCACCGAAGTCGGAATCGGTATTGCTGGCGATCTGGTTGCCCTCGCCATCTATGGTCTGGGTGAAATAACCCTGGCGATAGAGCAGGCCGACGCCGACGAACGGCAGGCGAACGTCGCTTGCCGCCTTGCAGTGGTCGCCGGCAAGGATACCCAGCCCGCCGGAATAGATCGGGAAACTTTCGTGAAAGCCGAACTCGGCGCAGAAATAAACCACCAGGTCGCTCGCGTCCAGATTGTGGCCAGCGTAGCGCGAAGATTCGTTGTGGTAGGTATCGTATGCCGACAGCACGCGATTGTAGGAGGCCAGGAATACCTGGTCCTCGGCCGCGTCCAGCAGGCGGTGCTCGTCGAGACGGCGCAGGAACTTGATCGGGTTGTGGCCGACCACATCCCACAATTTGGGATGCAAACGCGCAAACAGCGTGCGCGTTGGACGGTCCCAGCTATACCAGAGATTGTTGGCCAGCTCCTCCAGACGCATCAGCTTGCGCGGGATCTTCGGATTGACCTCGACCACAAAGCGGGTCCCCGGCTGCTGCTCTTGTTCCATATTCATTATCCGCAGTCCCTGCATTACGAATAGAATCAGGTTATCACAAGTCACGACATTAGCGTATTACGCCATGCCCGACTATCCGGCCCAGCAACAACTTGTCACAGCACTGCTGGCCCCGCAGCGCTATCCGCATGCGGTGAAAGGCGTACGCGTGGTGGAAACGCATATTTCCTGGGTGCTGCTGGCTGGGCGTTATGCCTACAAGATCAAGAAAGCCGTCGATCTCGGTTTCCTCGATTTCACCCGTCTCAAGGCGCGCCATCACTATTGCGCAGAAGAACAGCGCCTCAACCGTCGCCTCGCACCCGGCCTTTACCTCGACGTCGTCGCCATCACCGGCACGCCGGAAAATCCGCAACTGGACGGGAGCGGCAACGCGATCGAATATGCGGTGAAAATGCGCCGCTTCCCGGCGAATGCGCTGATGGACAAACAACTGGCGCGCGGCCAGGTTGCGCCGCAACACATCGACCGTCTCGCCGCCGTCCTCGCCCGTTTCCATGCCGGCCTGCCGGCCGCAAGCAATCCGGCATACGGCTCGGCCACAAGCATACACACCGCAGCGTTACAGAATTTCGAGCAACTGCAAACGCTGCTCCACGACACGGATGAGCTGCAGATGCTGGCCCGTGTGCGACAGGCCAGCGAAAACGAGTACACCGCCTGCACGGAAATTTTCGAACGGCGCCGCGCCGAAGGCCGGGTGCGCGAATGCCACGGCGATCTGCACCTCGGCAACATCGCGCTGATCGGCGGCAAACCGGTTCCGTTCGACGGCATCGAATTCGATCCCGAATTGCGCTGGATCGACGTGATCAACGAAGTCGCCTTCCTGTACATGGATTTGCTATCTCACCGGCAACCGGAGTTGGCTGCACGCTTCCTCAATGCATGGCTGGAACAAACGGGCGATTATGCGGGCATGTCCGTATTGCGCTTCTATTGCGCCTATCGCGCCATGGTGCGTGCCAAGGTCGATGCCATCCGTGCCGCCCAGCCCGGCTTGAAAAAACGCGCGCAGACAAACGGAATGATCGCCTGCCGCGACCACCTCGCGCTGGCCGCGCATTGCCTGATGCGGCAACGGCCCACGCTGATCATCACCCACGGCCTGCCCGGCTCCGGCAAGACCAGCTTTGCGCAGGCCGTGCTGGAAAACCTGCAGGCCGTGCGCATCCGCTCCGATGTCGAGCGCAAGCGCCTGTTCGGCCTCGCCGCGCACGAGGACAGTCGCTCCGCCGTGGATGGCGGCATTTACAGCATGCAGGCCACCGTGCAGACCTATGCCCGCCTGCTGGAGCTGGCGCAGCAACTGCTCGCTGCCGGCTACCCGGTGATCGTGGATGCCGCCTTCCTCCGGCACAAGGAACGCCGGCAATTCCGGGAACTGGCTGGACGCATGCACGTACCCTTCGCCATCGCCAGCCTGCAGGCTACAAACGACACGCTGCGCACACGCATCATGCAGCGCCAGGCACAGGGCGGGGACGCCTCGGAAGCCGGCCTCGAGGTACTGGAAAAATTACGCCGGACAGAGGAACCGCTAACCCGTGAAGAAACAGAATGCGCTGCAATCTTCGACGACGTGCAGGAGATGAATTTCGGCGGCACCGCCGCATGGCGCCGCCTGCAGGAATGCATCGGCGCGATCAGGTAAGCGGTTAATCGATCACTGCCGCATGCCAGCATTCAGCCAAATGTGTCTCCACCTGTGCCACCACGTCGCCATCCAGTTTGCCGCTGCCCACATACTCCTTGAGGATGTGCAATATTTCATCCTGCGGTAGCGCATCGCGATAAGGGCGGCGCTGGGCCAGCGCCTGGAACACGTCGGCAACTTCGATGATACGCGCTTCCAGTGACAGGCTACCACCACCAACCTTGCCGGGATAGCCGCTGCCGTCCACCCGTTCGTGATGCTGGCCCGCCCACAGCGCGACCTGCTCCAGCCCGGTAATGTTCTTGAGGACGTTATAGGTATCGAAACTGTGCCGGCGCATGGTAAGGTTTTCCTCTGCGGTGAGCCGGTGCGGCTTTTCCAGCAATTCGTCCGGCACGCGCAGCTTGCCGAGATCGTGCAGCAACCCCGTCAGCTCCAGCATTTCGCATGTCTCCCGCGACAGCCCGAACAACGTGCCGAGGTAGCGCGACAAACTGGCCACGCCTTCCGAATGCTCCCGTGTGTAACTGCTCTTGGCATCGACGATGCTGGAAAAGACCTGCACCAGACTGCGCAGCTCTTCGAAGCTCATGTTTCGCTCGGTGGTCTCGGCCAGCCAGGTCGTAACGTAGCCATTGACATGATCGGCTTCCAGCGAAAACCAGAACGCCGCCGAATTCGACACTGCCATGAACGCATCGACCAGTTCCGGGCAGAACCAGTCACCGCGTTTCTCCAGTATGGTGTTGCGTATCGACTCCCTGCCCAGCAGGATGTCTTCTCCACCGGCCAGAAACTTGAGTACCAGGATATCAATGCGGTCCGCCAGGTAGATGCAGTTGGCGCTGAGCTTCACCTCCGGCGGCAGGTCTGCTTCCTTGAGCTCGCTCCAATGGGTGTGGTGATGCAGCACGATCGGAGCAAGGCAGCGCAACATGGGGCAGGAACCCAGCAGCGCGGCGCCCACTTGGCAGTGCTCGGCCTCATTTTCCCATTGGAACTGGGCAAGCCTGGTATGCACCGTGGTCTTGGAGACCCCGCTATCGTGCAGGATGGCGGCCTGGAACAGGTCGTCCAGTTGCGATTGCGGCCATCCCATCTGCTTGCCGAATTCGGCAGCCATGTAAGCGACATGCTTGCCGTGGTGGATGTGCGTTACACCGACCAGGTCAAGCGTATCGGACAGGGAATAAATCGCCTCATGCAGATTGATGTTGTAGCCGGACACGCCTCCTCCTGAGACTTAATCGCCCGCTTTTGCGGATCTGGTTTATTTTATTATTTGCCGTCTAGTGGTGGTGCCCACCCTCTCCATGCACGTGCCCATGTTCCAACTCCTCCGGTGTGGCCGGACGCACGCCGGTAATGGTACAGGCAAAATTAAGCACCCTGCCCGCCAGCGGATGGTTGCCGTCCACCGTCACATCCTTGTCGCTGACTTCCACTACGGTATAAAGCATATAATCTTCGTCGCTTGCACCTTCGGCTCCGCCTTCGAACTGCATACCGACCGCAACCTCCGCCGGAAACATACCGCGCGGTTCGACACGCACCAGTTCGTGCTCGTATTCTCCGAAAGCATCATCCGGCTGCATAGTGATACTGCACTGCTCGCCCACATCCTTGTCCTGTAACGCTTCCTCGACTGCCGGGAAAATCCCGTCATAGCCGCCGTGCAGATAGCTGACCGGCTCTTCGACTTTCTCCAGCAATGCACCATCGGCATCGGTGAGTTCGTAACGCAGTGACACCACAGTGTCTTTGGCGATTTTCATTTCATCTCCTTAAGCAATTTCAGGACTTCCTGCGGGTGACCGTGTGCATGCACCCCGTACAGGACATGGCGCAGCTTGCCCTGTTTATCAATAACGAAGGTGGAACGCTGAATGGCGGTTTTCCTGCGGCCGTCGACTTCCTTGTTGTAAAGCACGCCGTAGACCTTGCACACTTGTCCCTCGGTGTCCGACAGCAGCAATACGGAAAGACCGTGCTTATCGCGAAACTCGGCATGGCTCAGGCAGTCGTCGCGGCTGACGCCGATCACCACCGCATCCTGCTTGGCAAAATCGTTTTCCAGGTCGGAAAACTCGTTTGCCTCCATGGTGCAGCCCGGTGTATCGTCCCTGGGGTAGAAATACAGAATTATATTTTTCTTGCCGCGCAATGCCGACAGGCTGAACATCCCCATATCTGCATCGGGCAACTCGAAAAGCGGCGCATCTGCTCCAGCTTGCAACACCATAGAACTGCTCCTCCTGCGGGGCATTCTAACTTAGTTTCAGCAGACGAAAATTATTTTTATCGCACGGCGGCACAGTTATAATTCCCCAATGAATAAGCCCTCTTCCCTGCTCGGTGGCCTGACGGTAAATGCGTTCCTGCGCGACTACTGGCAAAAAAAACCACTGCTAATCCGCCAGGCAATTCCCGATTTCAAAGGTCTGCTGAACCTGCGGCAACTAATCGGCCTGGCCTGCGATGCGGATGCCCAGGCGCGTGCCGTAGTACGGCGACGCAGCAAGTGGGAACTGTACCATGCGCCGTTTGCAGCACAGGATTTCGAGGGCATGGAGAAGCTGAAATGGACGGTACTGGTGCAGGGCGTAAATCACTACCTGCCTGCAGCCGCAGAGTTGTTGAAACATTTCAATTTCGTGCCGCACGCGCGGCTCGACGACCTGATGGTGAGCTATGCGCCGAAGGGTGGCGGCGTGGGGCCGCATTTCGATTCCTACGATGTATTCCTGCTGCAGGGCACGGGCCACCGCCGCTGGCAGATCTCGCAGCAGACAGACCGCACGCTGATCGAGGGCGCGCCACTGAAGATACTGAAGGATTTCAAGGTGGAACAGGAATGGGTGCTGGCGCCAGGCGACATGCTCTACCTGCCGCCGCAATGCGCACACAACGGCATCGCCGAAGACGAGTGCATGACTTATTCCATCGGTTTCCGCACGCCGGCCTATCAGGAACTGGCGGAGCAGTTCCTGGTGTATCTGCAGGACCACATCCGTGTCGACGGCATGTATGCCGACCCCGATCTCCGGACACAAAAGCATCCGTCCGAAATCAGCGCGGCCATGCTGCAGCAGGTGGCGCAGGCCATAGCCAAGATACAGTGGAGCAAGCGCAATATCGCGTCCTTCCTCGGCAGCTATCTCTCCGAACCCAAACCACATATCTTTTTCGATGCCCCTGCACGTTTGCTCAGCCGCGAAAAATTCATGCAGGCACTGCAGAACCGCGGCGTGGCACTGGATCTTAAAACCCAGATGCTGTGCCATGGCCGCAGCGTATTCATCAACGGCGAAGCGCACAAAACCGGCAGGGAAACCTACCGCGTACTGCGCGCATTGGCCGACGAACGCAGCCTGCCCGCCGGTGCCGCATTGCCGCGGAAAGCATTCGACCTGCTTTACCAGTGGTACGCTGACGGCTATATTGTAGCCATGACGAACAAGCGGAAGGTGACCAGGGCGTGTTAACATTAATTTCACAACTGCGTTGTTGCGAAAAGGCGGCAAATGCAAGGCACGAGTTGCAGCCGATGGCTATCCCATCGGCAAGACGAGTAACACAGCAGTTGCTGTCTTTTCGCAGCAACCCTTCGGGACGGGGGCGGTTTGGGCGCCCTCCTTTGTCGCAAGCCGCTTGTAGTGGCCTGCACTATAGCGCGTCTTGCTTCGCGGATGGCATCCCAAACCGCCCCCGTCGCAGATGCGAAATTAGTATTAACACACCCTAAATGAGCGAGTTGCAACATACTGCGCTGGACAGCAATACCGATTACATTGCGGCGCTGGATAAACTGTGCGAACTGACTCAGCACGAACTCGTCGTGTTCGAAAAGAATTACGAGGATGCCGGCTTCAACGCGGAAGCGCGTTACGACATACTGCGCGCCTTTCTGCTGGCCAGTCCGAACAATCGTTTGCTGCTGCTGGCGCACAGCACCACATACCTGGTGCAGCGCTGCCCGCGCATCATGATGCTGTTGCGCCAGTTCTCACATAGCATGTACATCTACCAGACCCCGCCGCACCTGCAGCAGGTTTCCGAACCGTTTGCGGTGGCCGACCAGATGCACTACGTGCGCCGTTTCCACTTCGACGACCCGCGCGGCATCTTCGCGCAAAACGATCCGGAAGGCTCGCGCATGCTGCATTCGCGTTTCATGGAAATGTGGAGTGCTTCCCACCCCGGCGCGGCAGCGACCACTATCGGCCTGTAACTTCCTGCAGTCACTGGCATTTTTCTACGGAATTGCTAGAATGCGGCCGCCTTGCCATGGCATTCCGTCACGGCGGGCATACCTGATTGAAGGAAGATAAAATGTTACGTTCTGCTCTGATTGCTACCCTGTTAGTACTGTCCCTGGCCGCATGTGGCGAAAAGCCGGCTGAAGAAGCTGCCGCTCCGACTCCTGCCGCTGCTCCTGCTGTCGCTCCGACGACCGCTCCTGACACTTCGGAAGATGCCGCTGCTTCGGCTCCGGCGGAAGACGAGCCTGCCGATTCAGCTCCCGCTGCTCCGGAAGAAGATGAGCCTGCCAAGGATTAAGCAGATCTGCAGTAAACAGAAAAGCCGGCGCAAGCCGGCTTTTCTGTTTACTGCAATCGCGCTACAGTTCGCGCCAGTCCAGTCCCTGCTGTTGCGTTGCCACTGCAATCCATTCCGCACTGCAATTCAGCGCGCCGCTCAATGCAGCTACCGCCAGCTCGGGCCGGTTGTTCTTTCGACTCAGGTGCGCAGCCACAATGTGCTGTAAATGTCCGGTCTCCAGGCGCGCCAGCAATTCCGCCGCCGCCGCATTGCTGAGATGGCCCATGCGTCCTCCGACGCGCTGTTTGAGGTGATAAGGATAATCGCCATCGGCCAGCATCTGCGCATCGTGGTTGCATTCCAGCACTAGTGCATTGCAGCCATCGAGGGTCGTTTCGATATGTGGCGTGGTGCATCCGCTGTCGGTCAGCACGCCCAACCGCACAGTACCGTCGCCGAACACATACTGCACCGGCTCGGCGGCATCGTGCGGCACCAGATAGGGTTGCACCTCGATGTCGCCGATGGCAAAGGACTGGTGCGGATTGACTTCGGTAATGTCGGAAAAGCTGGCCAGTGCAGCGTGCTCACGCAACGTACCGTGGGTCAGCCACACCGGGATGCCGTGCTTGCGGGCCAGGCGTGCCACGCCGGAGATGTGGTCGCCGTGCTCATGCGTCACCACAATGCCGTCGATCTGTGCAGCCTCCAGGCCGAGACGCGCCAGGCGCGCGGTGGTCTCAACCAGGGTGAAACCACAGTCCATCAGCAGGCAACTGCCGCCTGCCTGCACCACCAGCGCGTTGCCCTCGCTGCCGCTGCCAAGTAGGGCAAAACGCATAGATCAGCGATTCAGATTCTGGTACAGCGTATCGATGATTTGCTGCGTCCCCTCGTTGGTTCCGCCATTGCCATCGTTGGCCGAGATTTCACAGCCGCCGGAAACCGTGCGCACTACGACCTGCGGACGCGCCATCTTGATGTCGCCGGTTTTCCAGAATTTGAGACGGCTGAACCAGCTGCCCGGCTTGTCGCGATCCGCTGCCGGCAAATACAGCTTGCCGGCTGGACGATCGGTATCGACCGGCGACATCTTGGCGCGGTCCAGCGCCGACAGCGCATCGTTCCAGCACAGGTCCAGCGACTCGCCGATGAAGATGGTCTTGTTGCCGGACGAATCCTGCAGCTTGGGTGGTGCCGAACGGAACGATGGTGCCGACGCCACACCCTGGCCAACCCCAACCGGCGCGGCCTGCGCGCTCATGGCGCGGTATAGCGCATCGACGACATGCTGAGTAGCGGCATTGCTGGTACCGTCCTCGGTGCTGGCCGTCACCAGGCAACCGGTCGCATCCTGATGCACCAGCACCTGGATGCGAGGCGGTTTTTCTTTACCCTTCCAGAATTCCAGTCCGTCGAGGAAACCGTTCTCCTGTTTATGGGCGCTCAGGTACAGCACGCCACTGGCGCGATCCTTGTCTTCCACCGCAATCCCTGCCTGGTCCAGCGCGCTCTCGACTGACTGCCAGCAACGATCGAACGGCTCCTTCAGCATAATCCCGGTGCTGCCGTCAGACATCCGCTGCAGTATCGGCTGCACACCGCCGCTTGCCGCAACGCCTGCCCCTGCCTGCGCGGCCGGGACGTTGCCGCCCAGCCTGGCCATCAGCATCTGCAGCATGGCAGCCTCCAGCGCGGGATCACGCGGGCGCGGTTCCCACTTGGAGGAATCCTTGTCCGCCCCGGTCAACACTTCCTGCATGCCGTAATGGGTGATGTAGACATTGGTGCTCTTGCCGTCCTTGCTGCGCTCCAGACGGGTGAGATAGCGGTCGCGCATGCCCGAATCGTACACATCGCTGAACACCTTGCCGAGCATCTTGCGGATGCCGCTTTCCGGAATATTGGCGCGGTTCTCGAGCCAGTCGGTTTCCATCACGCCGGCCTGTGGATTTTCGGTCTTCAGGGTAAAGCCGTTCTCCTGCCAGAATGCCGCGACTTTAGGCCATACGCTTTCTGCCGGGCCGTCCACCACCAGCCAGTACTGCGTTCCCGCATGTTCCAGATGCGCACCCTGCACCGGCGGCAGCACATTGCTCGCAGCTCGCTGCGGCTGCTGGTTGCCCGCACCCTTGGCGTAATCAGAATAGCTTTCCACGCTCTCGCCGTTGCCTGCGGGAATCGCGTAGCGATCCTCGGATTGCGGTGTGGTCAGGTCGGGCGGCACCTCCAGCGACGGCTCCCTGGCGCTTGCCGACGCGGACTTGTAATCGACGCGTTTTTTCTCGATGCCCAGCGTATGGCAGCCGGCCAACGCCAGCAGACAAGTGACTATTACGGCTGTATGTAACTTATTCATGCTGCTCCCGAAATTAACTGTTGTTCAATCAATCGATATCTCCCGACCGTTTAGATCACGCCGGCCTGGCGCATTGAGTTTTCCACCAGCGGCTGCACGGCCGCGGACAGCGGCGTCATCGGCAGCCGCAACACGTTGCGCACCCTGCCCAGACGCGCCACCGCCCATTTTACCGGGATCGGATTGGCTTCGACGAACAGATTGTGGTGCAAACCGAGCAGGCGGCAGTTGATCTCGCGCGCGCGCCCCACTTCGCCGTTCAATGCCGCGACACACATCTCGTGCATCAACTTCGGCGCAACGTTGGCAGTGACCGAGATGGTGCCATGCCCGCCCAGCAGCAACAGCGCCAGCGCGCTGGCATCGTCGCCGCTGTATACGGCAAAGTCCTTCGGCGCGCGCAACAGCAGGTCGCTACCGCGCTCGATGTTGCCGGTAGCATCCTTGATGCCGACGATATTGGGTATCTGCGCCAGACGCAGCACCGTATCGTTATTCATGTCGGCAGCAGTGCGGCCCGGTACGTTGTACAGAATATGCGGCATATCCACCGCCTCGGCGATGGCCTTGAAATGCAGGTACAACCCCTCCTGCGTCGGCTTGTTGTAGTACGGCACCACGCTGAGCGAGGCATCGGCACCCGCCTTCTTCGAAAAAGCCGCCAGCTCGGTCGCCTCCCTGGTCGAGTTCGCACCCGTACCGGCGATGACGGGAACGCGGCCGGCAGCATGCTTCACCGCCTCGGCGATCAGCAACTCGTGTTCTTCGAAATCGACGGTCGGCGATTCACCGGTGGTGCCCACCACCACAATGCCGTCCGTGCCCTGCTCGACGTGAAAGTCGATCAATGCGCGGAACGCGGCCAGGTCGAGGCTGCCATCTTCCTGCATCGGAGTCACGATCGCAACTATGCTGCCCTTGATCATTCGCTTAATCTGCCACTGCGGAAAAGCCGGTATTCTACCGCAAACCTGCCGATTCCCGCATTACAAAACCCACCATCCGGCACAGGCCGGCCCGGCCTCGCAGATTGCCGCGTCGTAGCTAAAACCCCGCCCACTGTGGAATAATGCCGGAATTGAAATTTATAGCCGCATCATGCCTGCCGTAGCACTTTCCAGCCTTATCCCCGGAGAGAGCGCGACCATCGTCGCGATCCACACCGAAGAGCCATTGCACCAGCGCCTGCTGGCGATGGGTTTCCGCACGGGCAAACAGATCGAAATCATCCGCAAGGCGCGTTTTTCCGGCCCGCTGCAGGTACGCATCGGCACCACCGACATCCTGCTGCGCAAGATCGAGGCGGAGAAGATCAAGGTCAAGAAGGCATGAAAAGAATCGCCCTGCTGGGCATGCCCAACACCGGCAAATCCACGCTATTCAACCGCATGACCGGTGCCTCGGCGCGCGTCGGCAACTGGCCGGGCATTACTGTCGAGCTGCTCTCCGGCAAAATCCTGCTCGGCGCCGACATGGTGGAAGTGATCGACCTGCCGGGCATCTACGACCTGCACGGTTTTTCCGAGGACGAGCAGGTGGTGCGCCACTTCCTGCACGAGAACGTGCCTGACCTGGCACTGGTCGTGCTCAACGCCACGCAGATCGAACGCCAGCTCAGCCTGGTGGTGCAGCTCAAGCAGCTTAACCTGAACATGGTGGTGCTGCTCAACATGGCGGACGAATCGCGCAAGTTCGGCATCACCATCGATGCCGAAAAAATGTCGGCAGCACTCGGCGTCCCGATCTTCCTGCTCAGCGCGAAATACGGCAACGGCTACCCGGAAGCGCTGCAGGCGACCACCAGGGCATTGCACTACACCACGCCGGGCATGGCCGAACATCTGCGCAACCAGCTGGAACAGGACGAACACCTGGAAAGCGAAATGGCGCGCGTGCTGCAGCATTCGGTGCAGGTACCCGCACGCATGTCCGACAACCTCACCACCCAGCTCGATCACCTGATGCTGCACCCGTGGCTGGGGCTGCCAATCTTTTTCGTCATCATGTTCCTGCTGTTCCAGGCCATTTTCTTTTTCGGCCAGCCACTGCAGACCGGCGTCAGCGCACTGTTCGTCTGGTTGCGCAGCGCGGCACTGGATCCCATGCTCTCGAGCCTGCCCGCGGTGCTGCAGGGCTTCCTGCTGGACGGCGTCTACAACGGCGTGGCTACGGTTGCCGCATTCGTGCCGATCATCGTGCTGTTCTTTTTGTTCATGGCCATCGTCGAAGACACCGGCTACCTGTCGCGCGCAGCCTTCCTGATGGATACGCTGATGGCAAAGATGGGACTGGACGGACGCAGCTTCGTGATGCTGCTGATGGGTTTCGGCTGCAACGTACCGGCACTGATGGGCACGCGGGTGATGCGCTCGCGCTCGCTGCGACTGCTGACCATGGTGACCATCCCGTTCTCGCTGTGCTCGGCGCGGCTGCAGGTATTCGTGTTCATCACCGCCGCGCTGTTCGCGCCCAGCTCTGCCGCGCTGGTGCTGTTCAGCCTGTACCTGCTGAGCTTTGCCAGCGCCATCCTCACCGCGCTGGTGTTCAAGCGTTTCTTCCCGAGCAGCGAGCCGTTCGTGCTGGAGCTGCCGCCGTACCGTTTCCCGACATTCCGCCAGATGGTGCTGCGCGGCTGGCATGAAGTACACCATTTCGTGCATCGCGCCACCAAGTTCATCATCGCTGGCGTGGTGCTGGTGTGGCTGCTCACCCACATGCCGCCCTCCGCCGCGCCGGCCGGCCCCGACACCTGGGCCGGCATCATCGGCGCCTGGATGCATCCGCTGTTCGCACCCACCGGAATCACGCCCGGACTAACCATCGCGCTGATCTTCGGTTTCGTCGCCAAGGAAATCGTGATCGGCTCGCTGGCCGTGATCTACGGCCTGTCCGGCCACGCGCTGTCCGGCGCACTGGCCGGCAGCCTGGACTGGGTGCAAGCCTACAGCTTCATGCTGTTCACGCTGATCTACACGCCCTGCCTGTCGGCCGTCGCCACCCTGCGCAGCGAGTCGAAGAGCTGGGGCTTCACCCTGTTCTCCATCGCCTGGTCGCTGATGCTGGCCTGGCTGGTCAGCCTCGCGTTTTATCAGGGCGCACGGGCGTTAGGTTACTAGGCCAGCCTAATACCCCAGTGCCAGTCCAGTGTGGCGGCGCGGATCGATGGCGCCGTAATAGCGGTTGTCGCCCACCGGCCTGCCGCCCAGCTTCGGCGCACCGACCAGGATCGCCGCCACCTGATTGGCCTCTTGCGGCGGACCGAATTTCTGGCCCCAATTTTCGAGTGTGGCGCGCACCTCGGGGCTGATCGCGCCCGGCTCCAGATTGGTATAGTCCGGCAACCATTGCTGATGAAAGCGTGGCGCGTTCACCGCTTGCTGGATGTCCATGCCGTAATCGATCACGTTGAGAATGGTGAGCAGCACAACGGTGATGATGCGGCTGCCGCCGGGCGTACCGAGCACCAGCAGCGGCTTGCCATCTTTGGTGACGATGGTCGGTGTCATCGAGCTCAGCGGGCGCTTGCCGGGTGCGATTGCGTTCGCCTCGCCCTGCACCAGCCCGAACTGGTTGGGCACGCCGACCTTGTCGGTAAAGTCATCCATCTCGTCGTTCAGCAGCACGCCGGTGTGCGCGGCAGTGACCTTGGCGCCGAACCAGTTGTTCAGTGTGTAAGTGACCGACACCGCATTACCCCAACGATCGATGATCGAATAATGCGTGGTGTTCGTGCCCTCGTGCGGCGCAACACCCGGCCTGATCTCCATCGAAATGCCCGCCCGGCGCGGATTGATCGCCGCACGGATTTTCGCCGCATAGTTTTTCGACAGCAGCCGCTGCAGCGGGTTGTGCACGAAATCCGGGTCGCCGAGATAACTGTTGCGGTCGACATAGGCGTGGCGCATCGCCTCGATCTGGTATTGCATCGCCTGCGCCGAACGGTAACCCAGTTTTTCCAGCGGATAGCCTTCCAGGATGTTCAGCATTTCGCACAGCGTCACCCCGCCCGAACTCGGCGGTGGCGCCGACACGATGCCGTAGCCGCGGTAGCTGCACTCGACCGGTTTCAGTTCTCGCGTCGTGTATTGATCGAGATCGGCCTGGGTGATGCCGCCGCCGCCGGACTTCATGCCGGCCACGATGGCGGCAGCCACCGGCCCCCGGTAGAAACCGGCCGCGCCGTATTTACCGATGCGCCGCAGCGTGCGCGCAAGATCATGCTGCACCAGTTTCTGCCCGGCCCTGAATGGCTGACCGTGATCCAGAAAAATCGCGGCCGAAGCCGGGTCTTTTTTGAAAGCATCGGTCGCAGTCTTCAGCATCTCGACGTCGCCCCGGTCGAGTACGAAGCCCCGCTGTGCATAGTGGATCGCCGGAGCAAGCAACCTGGCACGCGGCAGCGTGCCGTATTCCGCGCGTGCCTTTTCCAGCCCGGCCACCGTGCCCGGCACGCCGACCGCGAGATAACCGCGGGTGCTCGCGCCCGGTATCACATTGCCGTCCTTGTCGAGATACATGTCCGCGGTCGCGGCCAGCGGCGCCTTCTCGCGGAAGTCGAGGAAAGTCTTGCGGCCATCGGCCAGTTGTATTGTCATGAAGCCGCCACCGCCGAGATTACCCGCGGCCGGATAGACCACCGCCAGCGTATAACCCACCGCCACCGCCGCATCCACCGCATTGCCACCGGCCTTCAGCACGTTCACGCCGACCTGCGTCGCCAGATGCTGCGCCGTCACCACCATGCCGTGTTCGGCGGCCACCGGAACTTGTGTAGCAGCCTGCGTGTCAGGATGAAAAAGAATGAGTGCTGCGGCGAACAGGAATTTATACATAGCGGCAAAAACAAACGATGGTTTGCGAAGGATACTTTGGAATGCACGCCGATGGAAAATATTCGATGCGCAGACAACAAACGAAGCTGGCAACATGACTGCATCGCATATAGACTGGTTTGCTGTCACCTCAAGTGGCACAGGCAATTCCATCCGGACCGGTTAGAACTCAAGGAGAATTATCGAAATGGACAACACCCCGGATCGCATGATGCCCGCCGACGCACTGGTCGTTTTCGGCGCGAGCGGTGACCTCGCGCACAAGATGATCTTTCCCGCGCTCTACGCACTGGCCAAACGCAGGGTTCTGGATGTGCCGGTGGTGGGCGTGGCACGGTCGAAATGGAGCCTGTCGCAACTGCACGAACACGTGAAGGACAGCCTCGAACAGGCCGGCGGCATTGACGATCCGGAAGCGTTCGACCGCCTGCGTTCCCAGTTGCGCTACGTGAGTGGGGATTACAGCGACCTGGCGACGTTCAGGGCGCTCAAACAGGCGCTGGGCACCGCGCAGCGTCCGACGCATTATCTTGCCATTCCCCCCGTCGCTTTCGCGACGGTGATCGAGGCGCTGGGCGCATCGGGGCTGGCCGAACAGGCGCGCATCGTCATCGAAAAACCTTTCGGGCGCGATCTGGCCTCGGCGCGGGAACTCAACAAAAGCGCGCTGTCGGTTTTTCCGCAGGACTCGATCTTCCTGATCGATCACTACCTGGGAAAAGAGGCGATCATGAACATCCTCTATTTCCGCTTTGCCAACTCCTTTCTCGAACCGATCTGGAACCGCAATTACATCGCCAGCATCCAGATCACGCTGGCCGAGGATTTCGGCGTAAAAGGCCGCGGCGCGTTTTACGAAAGCGCCGGCTGCCTGCGCGATGTCGTGCAGAACCATATGTTCCAGATCGTCGCGCTGCTGGCCATGGAACCACCCGTCTACCAGGGCTACGGCGCGGTGCACAGCGAGAAAGCCAAGGTGTTCCACGCAATGCGTCCGCTGCGGACGGACGACTTCGTGCGCGGCCAATACGTCGGTTACCGCGAAGAGACGGGCGTGGCAAAAGATTCCGACGTCGAGACGTTCTGCGCGCTGCGCCTGTTCATCGATTCCTGGCGCTGGCAGGGAGTGCCGTGGTATCTGCGCTCCGGCAAAAACCTGGCGACGACGGCAACCGAGGTGCTGGTGGAATTGCAACCGCCGCCACAACGGCTGTTCGATGATTCGGCACCGGCGAATGGCCCGGCAAATTATCTGCGTTTCCGGATTTCCCCCAACTCGGCCGTCGCCCTTGCCGCGCGCGTCAAACGCGCGGGCAAGGAATTCGTCGGCGACCAGCGCGAGCTTTTCCTGCTCGACGAAAAACCCGGAGAAGAGAAACCCTACGAGCGGCTGCTGAGCGACGCCATGGCCGGCAACGGCGCATTGTTCTCGCGTGTGGAAACGATAGAAGCTGCCTGGGCGGTGGTCGATTCCCTGCTGGATACCCATCACCCGGCCCATCCCTACGCGCCCGGAAGCTGGGGCCCGCAACAGGCGGATGAACTGATTGCGGCAGATGGAAACTGGCACAATCCGCTGCCCGGAAAGGGCATGCAATGATGGCGACGACAGCCGATGACGTTCTACTCTGCTCGGACCTGGACCGCACGCTGTTGCCCAATGGCCCACAGCCGGAATCGCCGCAGGCGAGAGAACTGCTGCGGGTTCTTGCCAGCCGGCCCGAGGTGACGCTGGTCTACGTCAGCGGCCGCCACCGGGGCCTGCTGCTACAGGCCATCGAGGAATACGACCTGCCGCAGCCCGACTATGCGATCGGCGACGTCGGCACCACGATCTATGAAACCGGCAGTGGCGAGTGGCAGCCATGGCATGACTGGCATCAGGAAATTGCACCCGACTGGCGCGGCAGGACACGCGAAGACCTGCAGCAGTGCCTGGCCGATATCGAATTATTGCGGCTGCAGGAAGACAGCAAACAGAACGTCTTCAAGCTGAGTTATTACGCCCCGGCGGATATTGCACCGGACGATCTGCTTGGGCAGGTGCGCGAGCGCCTCGCAGCAGAAGATGTGCGCACCAGCCTGATCTGGAGCGTGGACGAAATGGCCGGCGTCGGCCTGCTCGACGTGCTGCCGGAACATGCCACCAAACTGCACGCCATCGAATTCCTGATGCAGCGCAAGAACTTCGCTCCGCAGCAGACGGTGTTTTCCGGCGACAGCGGCAACGACCTGCCGGTACTGACCAGCGGCCTGCAGGCGGTACTGGTAAAAAATGCCCTCGACGAAGTACGCGAGCAGGCATTGCAACGCGTACAGCAGGCCGGGCACCGCGCCAGCCTGTATCTGGCACAGGGCGGGCTGCTCGGCATGAACGGCAACTACAGTGCCGGCGTGCTGGAAGGGCTGGTACATTTCCTGCCGCACACACTGGAATGGTTACAGGAGAAATAACGATGAGCGTTCCACAACAACTGCACGACCTCGGCCAGAGCCTCTGGCTCGACAACATCACCCGCGGGCTGCTGACCAGCGGAACGCTGGGCCGCTACATCGCAGAATGTGCAGTGACCGGCCTCACTTCCAACCCGACCATTTTCGATCACGCCATCCGCGACAGCGATTTTTACGACGACGCCATCCGCGAAAAAACGCAGGCGGGGAAATCGGGCGAAGCGCTGTTTTTCGAGTTGGCGCTGGAAGACCTGACGCAAGCTGCCGACCTGTTCCATCCGGCCCATGTGGCAAGCGGCGGGCTGGACGGCTGGGTGTCGCTGGAGGTGTCGCCGTTGCTGGCCGACGATACCGGCGCGACGCTGCGTGCAGCGATGCAGCTTTACATGCAGGCGCAGCGCCCGAATCTGTTCATCAAGATACCCGGCACCCCGGCAGGTATACCCGCGATAGAAGAGGCAATCTTCGCCGGCGTGCCGGTAAATGTCACGCTGTTGTTTTCGCGCGAGCACTATGTCGCCGCAGCCGAAGCCTACATGCGCGGCATCGAGCGGCGCATCGCCGCCGGGCTCAACCCGGAAGTCGGCTGCGTCGCTTCGCTTTTCATCAGTCGCTGGGACGTGGCTGTCGCAGACAAAGTGCCTCAGGAACTGCGCAATCGTCTCGGCATCGCCATTGCCATGCGCACCTACCAGGCCTATCGCGATCTGCTGGCATCAAAACGCTGGCACAAGCTGGCCGCCGCCGGAGCCCAGCCACAACGCCTGCTGTGGGCCAGCACCGGCACCAAGGATCCGGCGGCGCCGGATACCCTGTACATCGAGGCACTCGCGGCCCCGGACACCATCAACACCATGCCCGAGAAAACGCTGCTCGCCTTCGCGCAGCACGGCAGGCCGGACAACACACTGCCGGACGATGGGGGCGATGCCGAAACGGTGATCGCAGAATACGCGCGCCAGGGTATCGACGACGCGGCGCTTGCCGCCGAACTCCAGCAACAGGGTGCGCAATCGTTCGCAAAATCCTGGAACGACCTGGTGGCATGCATCGCATCGAAAAGCGGCACACTGCAAACAGGGTGACCGGCAGTAAACGCCGATTGAAAACCATGGCGCGCCGCAATCACTACCACGTGTATGTGGTCGAACTGTCGCAAGACGTGCTGCACGAAAGCAAGTTCAGGAAGTGCAACCCGAACTATATTCCGGGCAAGCCCTGCATCTACGTCGGCATGACCGGACTCGACCCCGACCTGCGCTTCGATAAACACAAGGCCGGCATCCAGTCCAACCGCTACGTCAGGGAATACGGCCTGCGGCTGTTGCCCGACCTGTACGAAGGCTTCAACCCGATGTCGTATGACGAGGCGTGTGAACGGGAAGTGGAAATCGGCATTGACCTGCGCGAGGCAGGATTCGGGGTTTGGCAGGCATGAGCATACTGCGCCAGTTCATCTTGCTGTTCGCTGCCATCGCGCTACTCTCGGCCTGCACCAGCAATACCAGAGAAGCGGCCCTGCCTGCCGGCAGCCAGGTGCTGGCACTGGGCGACAGCCTGACGGCAGGCGCGGGAGTGACTGCCGAACAGGCCTGGCCCGCGTTGCTGGAGCAGAAAACAGGATGGGTAGTAGTCAACGGCGGGGTAAACGGCAACACCAGTGCTGATGCTCTGAAGCGATTGCCGCATCTGCTCGAACAGTATGACCCGAAGCTGGTGCTGGTGGCACTGGGCGGCAACGATATGCTGCGCCGTATCCCCCAGCAGCAAACCATCTCCAATCTCGATCAGATACTCAACCTGATCAAGGCACATGGCGCAAAGGCCGTGCTGCTGGCAACGCCCGAGCCGAACGTCATGGGCGCCGTATTCCAGAACCTGTCGGCGCCCGATTTCTACCAACAGATTGCCGAACAACAACAGGTCCCGCTGATCGAGGATGCCATCGCCGATGTGCTTTCCGAGCCGCAACTGAAAGGCGACCAGGTGCATCCCAATGCCGAAGGACATGCGCTGCTGTCCGAAAAGATTTTCAGGGAGCTGCAGTCGATCGGCTATGCCCGCTAACGGCGTACTACTGTCCTGTGTTTTTAGCAGGCGCCTTCTGCTCCGGGCTTTCCTTTTTCCCGCATGCCGAGCTGGCACGCATCATCAGGTATCGGTAATAGGAAGCATGGTCATGCACGGACGCCGGGTCTTGAACAGCGCCTGTTTCGGCATCCAGTACCAGGACTTTATTGCCCGGCCTTCCCGGTAAATCGGAATTTCGAGTATGAGCATTCATAAACTTTCCCATTTGTGCTTGAAAGAACATCTTTTCTATTTTTCGGCCAGGGACTGCAGGACAAAAGTGAAGTTGTATACAGCGATTGTCGCAACGACCATGACCGACAGCAGCTCAACGAAAACGAGACCTTTCTGCGTATACATCGCAATTTCTCCTTGTCTACCTGACTCAGCTTGCAAAACACCCAGCATCAGGTACCGTCTGAAAAAACATCAAAGCAGATATGAAACCGTTACGCCGACTCCCAGGTCTGGAACACTGTTGGTAAAGCCCTTCAGCATATAGCCTTGCACCTTCCACGCCTTGTCGAACTTGCGACTGACGAAAAACATTGTCTCGGCGTGGGATGAACCGGTCGCGGCAACTTTCTGGCGGAGGCTCAGCAATATTCCGCCGCTCGTAACCTGGTCAAACTTGTAACTGCCGCCCAGCGAACCATAGAAAACATTGTTGAGTTTGTAGCCAACAGGCTTGCCGTACACCTGGTAGCCAAGCGTACCGAAGGTAGTCAGGTTCTCGTTTACCCGGTACAGCTCGGACTGGATAGCGTAATCATTCTTGCCGGTACCCAATCCCTGGGTACTGCTGGCCGTTCCGAATTTGACCTTGCCGGTCAGATTCGCAAACAGCCCGGATGAAGCGTCGCTGTATACCGTATTGGAAACCGACGCAATCACATCGCCCAGACCCGAACGGGTAGTGCGGGTTGTGCTGGCGGTCGTCGTGGTCAGGCCCACGCCATTGATCACGTTGGCCGGGCCGGTAATCTGCAGATAGGGCACAGTCAGTTTCATGGTCCACGGCCCGCTCCTGTATGCCCCGGTAACCGGGACATACAGGATGTCGGTGGATTGCGTACCGCCATACTTGCCAGTGTTGTAGTGCACGCCTGTTTCCAGGCTGAACTTGTCTCCTTCCGCCGCAACAGCAACAGAAGTCAGCGCAAGGGAGGCAATGAGGCTCACGGCAAGCATGGCGTATTTCATGGTGGTTTCCTCTATCTGGGATTAGTTGGTTTCAGGAGCTTCCGGCACTTGCGGCACCTCAGCCACGTCCGGTACTTCAGGCACTTCAGGCACCTCGGCCACATCCGGTACTTCAGGCGCTTCGGCTATCTCGGGTGCTTCATCCACCTCGGGCATTTCAGCCACGGCAGGTACTGCCGGAGCCGCCGCTGCCGGAGCCGCCGCTGCCGGAGTTGCTGCTGCCGGAGTTGCCGTTGTTGTGGCGGCCGGTGTAGTTGCAGCAGTCGTTGTGGTAGTAGCCGTAGCAGTTGTTGTCGTAGCGGCCGGTGTAGTTGCTGCAACAGTCGTAGTCGCCGGTGCAGTTGCGGCTGGAGCGGTTGCAGCCGGCGCGGTTGCGGTCGGTACGGGGGTTACGGGGGCTGCCGTTACCGCATGGGCAAGCGATGCACCACCAACCATAAACAGTGCAGCTACCAGCTTTACTGCATTTTTCTGACTTAACATGATTTGCTCCTTTAGCAATTACAAGTGATTGGGCCAAGTGCATTTCGAAGAATGTTCCAAAGCCCTCCCAAACAACTTCATCGGTTTCTTGTGTGTGCATATTGCACACGGATGCAAAGATACGTGTATAATTTGCACACGTCAAGAGGTAAATGTGATATTTTTCGAACCGCGGAAAATTCATTGAGCGAGATATGCAAATGAACAGCACAACATCCCCCGGAGGCGAACTCCCAATCCCTGTCATGGCTGCGATCCACCGTGTCCTGCGGCCGCTGGTCAGGCTGCTGCTGGTGCACGGCATTCATTACCAGGCCTTTTGCAACCTGGTCAGATCGGTCTACGTCAAGGTCGCCGAGGAAGAATTCCGGCTGGCCGACAAGCAGCAGACTGACAGCCGAATCAGCCTGCTGACCGGTATTCAGCGCCGTGATGTCAAAAAACTGCGCGAAGAGCCGGTGACGGAAAACAACCTGCCGCAGCAGGCTTCGATGAGTGCGCTGCTGCTCACGATATGGAGCGGCCACCCGGAATATCTCGATGAAACCGGCGCGCCGCTGCCGCTGCCCCGTCTGGCCAGCAAGGGCGGCGAGCATTCATTCGAGGGACTGGTGCAATCGATAAGCAAGGATTTTCGCGCGCGCGTGGTGCTGGACGAATGGCTGCGCCAGGGCATCGCCGTAGTAGACAGCAAGGACAGGGTCCACCTGACGGCGGACGCCTTCACGTCGCCGCAAGGTATCGAAGAAAAATCATTTTATTTCGGGCAGAACATTCATGACCACCTTGCTGCCACCGTACACAACCTGACCGGCAGCACCCCACCCTTTCTCGAACGCTGCGTCTACTATGACAAATTGACCCCTGAGTCCGTCAATGAGTTTGCCCGCTTTGCCAAGACTGCGGGAATGAGGGCACTACACAGCATCAACAAACATGCCGCCGAACTGCAAAAACGGGATCGCGGACAACCCGATGCCGTCTACAGGGCTAATTTCGGCATTTACAATTTCAGCGAAGCAGAGGATGCAAATGAAACCCAGGCGAATTGACGTGCTGTTGAAGGTAATAATTTTACTGGGGGGGCTGCTCACCGTCCCAAACAGCTGGGCATCCTCTGATCGCTGCATGATCAACGCTGGCGGCACCGGCATGGGTGGCACGGGTATCGTTGCGAAAGGTACCGGTATCGGCGGCACCGGCATCATTGCCGAGGGTACCGGTATCGGCGGCACCGGCATCACGGGCGCCACAGCGCTTGCCGGCAAGGTCCTGTTCAGCAGCGGACACATCGTAGCCATAAACAACGGCAGCTCCAGAATCCTGGCCAAGGGGGATCCGGTATGCGTTGGCGATACCATCCAGTCGGCCAAGGCGGCCTCCGCCCAGCTCGTGATGATCGACAATGAAACGATTGCGGTACGGCCGGAAACGAAACTCAGGATCGACAGCTATGCCTATCGCGGAAAGAGCGATGACAACATTGCCCTTGCACTGCTCGATGGCGCAACCCGCATCATCTCGGGCAAAATCGGAAAGCGCCTCCCGCAAAACGACCTGATCATCACCCCGAACTCGACCATTGGCATTCGCGGAACCGACCACGAAGCGACGGTCATTCTGCCGGGACAGAATGCAGCCTATCCTGCCGGCACATATGACAAAGTGAATTCGGGCATGACGTTCATCAAGACGGAAAAGGGATCGATCGACATTCAGCCCAATCAGGTGGGTTTTGCCGCGGATCAGGAAGAATTGCCGAAGCTGCTTCCATCCATACCGGCTTTTTACAACAGCCCGCCCGTTGCGTCGTTTTCCAGAGGCATGGAAGCTACGGATGACAAGGCAGGGAATGGCGAGTCCGGAATGCATCAGGGAATGGAAAAATCCTTCGAGCAGCCGGGAGAAAATCCTGAATTGGGCAAGGGCATAGGCTCCGATAGCGCACCGGGTGAATCCATTCATCTTCCGGGTGCAGAAATTCAGTCATTGCCGGAATCCCGGCAAATGCCCGAGTCACAGCAAATACTTCAACCACAATTATCGCCAGATGACTTGATGCGGCCGGAAATCATGACGCCGCCCGGAATGCCCGAAATACCCGGGATATCGACACCCGAAATAGAGCACTGAGGAACCGGCTGTAAATACTGGCCGGGGTTTGTTCCGGGGGCTTGGCGGAAACCTGGCCGGGTCGCGTCAAACGCGTGCTACTCCCCCTCCACCGTCACCACGATGCGCCGGTTGCCGCCGTGGTTGCGATGCTCGCACAGGTAGATTCCCTGCCAGATCCCCAGCCTTGGCCGACCATCGGCAACCGGGATATTCAGGCTCGCGCCGAGCAGGCTGGATTTGATGTGCGCGGGCAGGTCGTCCGGGCCTTCGTCCTGATGCAGGTAATACGGCTCGTCCTCGGGCACGGCGTGATTGAAGTAACTTTCAAAATCCTGGCGCACCGTCGGGTCGGCATTCTCGTTGAGGGTCAGCGATGCCGAAGTGTGCATGATGAATACGTTCATCATGCCGACCCTGAAATCGCGCAACTCGGGCAGTTCGCGCAACAGTTCATCGGTGATCAGGTGAAAGCCCCGGTTTCGTGCCTGTAATCGAATCTCTTTTTGCAACCACATACTTCATGCCCCCGTCTTTTGCTTCTCCAGCTCGACCATTGCCTCTGCCGCTATTTCCCGCACTTCCGCATGCGCATCGTGGAGACAGGCTTCAACGGGCGTGCGCGCGGTCGCGCTGCCGGTAAGTCCAAGCAGATAACAGGCGTCGGCGCGCACGCGATAATCGGCATGATGGGCAAGTTCGGTCAGTTGCGGCAACAGGCTCTGCAGTACCGGTGTATTGGCATGGGCCTCCAGTAGCGCGTTAACACCAAGGCGCACATGGAGATCGGCTCCGGGATCGGCGACAATGGTGAGCAGCGACTTGAGGCGCCGCATGTTTACGTCGATAAACGCCGCCGCCTGCTGGTAGCTGCCCTGTTTCAGCAGATATTTGACATAGTGCGCCGTACCCTCCTCGCCATGCGCCCATTCGGCCCATTGCCGCAGCTCGGCCGGGCTGTGCGCGCCGGTGAGGGTAAACGGACCGAGACGCAGCCATGGAGCAGAACGCACACCGAATTTTTCGGCCTGTTCGGGATGCTCGGTCACGTCCACCACCGTCAACTTGCCCAGTCGCCCCTGGCCGGCCAGCTCGTCCAGCCCCCGCAGCACGGCGGCGCAGTGCGGGCAACCCGGCGCAACAAACAGCAAGGCATCGGGCGGCGCGGAAACTGATCGGGTTGTCATCAGCCTTTCTCTTTCTGTATCCACATATGTCCGTTCAATCCAGTGTTGCGTGAATCTCTGCGGTGATCTCGAACGACCTGAGGCGGGCATCATGATCGAATATCTGCGAAGTGATTATCAATTCGTCCGCACCGGTTTGTTCGATGAATGCCTGCAGTGTACGCCTTACCGTGTCGGGCGAACCGGTCGCGGAACAGCCCAGCATGTCGTCGAGCATGTCGCAGAAATGCGGCGGCAGCGTGTCGTAATATTCGGCCACCGGCGGCTGCAGTTTCTTCGGATAGCCGCTGCGCAGGTTGACGAATGCCTGCTGCATTGAACTCGCCAGCAACTGCGCCTCCTCGTCCGTGTCCGCCGCGAACACGTTGTAACCGAGCATCACGTAGGGCTGCTGCAGATGCGCGGAAGGCTGGAAGCGATCACGGTACAGTGCGATCGCCGGCATCATCTGCTCCGGTGCGAAATGCGACGCGAAGGCGTAGGGCAGGCCCAGGTCGGCGGCCAGTTGCGCGCCGAACAGGCTGGAACCGAGTATCCATATCGGTACGTTCAGGCCGGCGCCGGGAACGGCCTTGACCGCATGCCGGCGCGTCGCCGAAAAATAATCCATCAGCTCGGCAACGTCCTGCGGAAACTCGTGGGAACTGGCCGTCAGGTTGCGGCGCAGCGCACGCGCGGCGAGCTGGTCCGAACCCGGCGCGCGCCCCAGACCCAAGTCGATGCGGCCGGGATACAGCGACTCCAGCGTGCCGAACTGTTCGGCAATCACCAACGGCGAATGGTTGGGCAGCATGATGCCGCCGGCGCCGACGCGGATGGTCGAAGTGCCGCCGGCGACATGCCCGATCAGCACCGCAGTCGCGGCGCTGGCGATGCCCGGCATGCCATGATGCTCGGCCAGCCAGAAGCGCCGGTAGCCCCAGCGTTCTCCGTGCTGCGCCAGATCGAGTGTATTGCGAAACGACTGGGCAGCGTCGCTGCCCTCGTTGATGGGAGACAGGTCAAGAATGGAAAACGGGATCATCTGCTTCGCATTGTGGATTCATCGCACAGGCAAGCTCCCGCTCAGCGTTTAATCCCGTCCCCGGGGTTCATCCACGCGAACCGCCTCGCCCTCGATGATCTCGCCTTCGAACACCTCGCCGTGGAATGCTTCACTTTCGAATGCTTCGCTTTGCGCGCTTGCGCTGCGCGTCTGGAAATCGCGCATCTGCTCCTGCATCTGGCGCATCTGCCTGCGCACCTCGCGCGTCTTCCACCACATATAGGCCCCGCCTATCACCAGGGCGACCAGGATAATCGCCAGCAGCACCGCCGAGAACATAAAGCCCAGCACGGCCAGCGCGGCGGTTATGATAATCGCCAGCGCCTTTTGCAGCAGGCCGGGAGGGTTGGCGGAGGAATAGGAAATCTGTCTCATATGGGCTCGCTCAAAAATCATCTTCGTTCTATATTGTGACGGCATTGTCGAATTGCAAGGGCATTGGGTCAAGGGCACCCCCGGATTGGATGCATAAGGCATCGCAGTGCGCAACCGGTCATGGCGCGTTTTGGGCTGACCTCGCTCGCGTTATAAGGTAAAGTGGGCCACTGCAACCACACAGGCATATACCCATGAATACAATAGAGTTAAGCAAGGAACAACGCATCCTGCGCCTGATGCGCAAGACGCTGGGCAACATCGTCAAGGACGTCACGCCGACCGGCGGACGCAGCAACCCGCTGTCCGACAACACCATCCACGACATCAAGGATTGCTTTGCCCTGATTTCGGAGCGCGAAAGAGAGCTGGCGGAATCGCTCAACTTCGACCAGGCCAAACCCTATTACGTAGACGGCGAAAAACCGAATGCGAAAGTGGTCAGCATTACCAAGCCGAACAAAGAGTAGCTGGCAAATATGATAGTCGGGCAACGCATCATGCGAAACCGGCCCCTTTTGTTCCTGCCATCGAACACATGAACACGCTTATCGCCCGCATCCTCCGTCGCTGCAGCCTGCTGCTTGTGCTCGTCCTGGCCTCGCCGCTGGCGGCCCATGCCAGCCTGCCGCAAACCGAAAGCGTGCCGGGCGGGATCGCGGCCATTCCGTTGGCAAGCGTGGTCGACACCGCCAAACCGCAGGCATGGCTGGGCAAGCAACCCGTGCTCGTCACCGCCGACCACAACCAATGGTTCGCGGTGATCGGGCTGGCGCTGCAAACAAAACCGGGCACGCACAAATTGCGCGTCGCCATAGACGGCAGAACGCAAATGAAACCGTTCACCGTCAAGCCCAAACGCTACCCCGAGCAGCACATCAAACTGAAAGACAAGGGCAAGGTCGTGCTGTCGGCCAAAAATCTGGCGCGCTTCAAACGCGAACACAAGGAAATCATCGGATATGAACATCACTGGAGCGCCGCGCCGGATAACGACCTGAACTTTATTCAGCCCGCCCATGGAAGAGTATCGAGCCGCTTTGGCCTGCGCCGCTTTTTCAACGGCAAGCCGCGCGCACCGCATGCCGGCCTCGATCTGGCCGTAGCACGCGGCACGCCGGTCAAGGCAAGCGCAGCCGGCACGGTACTGGCGGCCGACGATTATTTCTTCAACGGCAAGACGGTATTCATCGACCACGGCAACGGACTCGTGACCATGTATTGCCACCTCGACAAATTCAAGGTGAAAGCCGGCCAGAAGGTACGCAAAGGCCAGGTGATCGCCCTTTCCGGCATGACCGGACGCGCCACCGGCCCACACCTGCACTGGAGCGTGATACTCAACGGAGTGATGGTCGACCCGGACCTGTTCATTCGGTAGAGATCATCGAGCCTGCCTGTCGCATCAACGCAGGGAATGATTATGAACTGTGGCAAGCGGCTCAGGGCCAGCGCATCAAGCCGTTTTCTTAATCACAGCCCCGCCCCGTAGTATTTCACCGCCTTGCGCACCCCCGGTTTCTTCTTCTGCATTACCACGCCCTTGATCGACTCCAGCCCCGGGAGGGCAACGTCGGGATAAGCCGGGTTGAGCGCATGCAGTTGCCAGCCGTCTTTTTCATCGCGCGTGAGCTGGCGGAAGATGAAATCTTCTTTCGCCACTTCCGCGATGACGAACGCGCCTTCGCCGGCAGCTGCTTTCATCTCGATGACCAGCACTTCGCCGTCGCTGAATTCCGGCTCCATGCTGTCGCCCAGCACCATCAGCGCGACGACTTCCTTGCCGTCGCAGTTACTGCCGCTGGCTTCTTCCTTCGCGCTGGCGGAGACGACAGGGATGTTGATTGGCTTGCAGTTTTGCATTGTGCGATTCCTTGTTGCGGAGCTAAAGGGATCAGCTTCGCATTATGTTTTGCATTTCGATTCTGCGACGCATGACACGTCGCGGGTCTTGCACTACTGAAAACGTCGAGGCGGGGCCTGACCGTCTATTCCTGCCTTTATGCATGCCCCGACTTCCGGTGGGCTGGTGGCTTTCTCGATGCAATCCCGGACAGCAGGGTTGTCGGCAAACATCTGCTCTTTTCTTTTTTTCATTTCCTCGAGCGGAACATGGTGTTGCATGGTGCCGTTCTGGTATTCCTGCTCGTGCTGTTCGCGATATTGTCTTTTCTCTTCTTCGCTCAATGCAAATGCATTTGACACCGCAAATAGCGAAAGCAGCATCAGGGAAACAAATTTCATTTTCATGATTTCATTCTTCCTCAGCATTATCCGGATTGGATAGTAGTCGAATAGCAATCGATGGAAATCAGGCCTCATTGACCTTCCTGATCGCGAAGCAAATGCCGATCACGGCAACGTGCTGGCCGCAAACCTAGTTTCAGTATTTTGCAACCTCGCCTCGTCGCTGACGATATGTGCCGCTTCATCCAGAAACACATCCTTGGTATTTTTATCCGCCTTCTCGATGGCCAGTTCATCGCTGAGCTTGCGTTCGCTCGATAACATGCCGTCGTCCTGGAATTTATTATCCGCAGCAGATGCCTTGCCCGATTGCTTGTCTCCATCGGTCTTTTCGCGGGCCTTGATGCGTGCTTCCTGCGCTTCGCGTTCCTTGCGGCGCTCGGTTTCATTGAGCGAGACTTCGTTTTTCTTGCGTAGCTCGTCGATCCGGGCAATATCCTGCTGCAGATACTTGAAGTCCTGGTTATGGCTGATGCGCTGATCGTGGCGCGCGATCAACTCCGGCAGGATGCCTTTCAGGTTGCCGGCCGGTGTGTAGTCAGCTGCCTTGATTTGCGACCAGGGTAAAGCATTGTCGAAACTGGATTCGCCAAAGTCGGCCGTGTCGGCCAGCGTCGGGAACGTAATGTCCGGCGTCACCCCGCGCAACTGGGTGGTGCCTCCATTGATGCGAAAAAACTGGGCGATGGTCAGTTTGAGTTCGCCAAACTCGGGTTTGGCGTGTTTCACGATTTGATCGAGATCCGCCACGGTCTGCACGGTGCCTTTGCCAAAGCTGTTCGAGCCGATCACAACCCCGCGGCCATAATCCTGGATCGCCGCCGTGAAAATTTCCGAGGCCGAGGCCGAGCCGCGATTGATCAGCACGCCCAGCGGCCCATTCCAGAGCGCACCAGCATTTTCATCTTTCGAGACAATTATTTTTCCTGCGGCGTTGCGCTCTTGTACCACGGGGCCTTCATCGATAAACAGGCCGGTCAACTTTATGGCCTCAGCCAGTGAGCCGCCGCCATTGTTGCGCAGATCCACCAGCACGCCATCCACCTTGTCCTTTTTCAGTTCCTGCAACAGCAGCGCCACATCCCTGCTCGCGCTTTTGTAATTCCTGTCTCCGTTTCTGCGGGCAGCAAAATCTTCATAGAAGCTGGGCAGCGAGATCACGCCGATATGGTGCGTCGCACTGCCGTCTTTCACCTCGATAATGGATTTGCTGGCGGCCTGTTTTTTCAGCGTGATCTTTTTCCGGATCAGCGAGATGATCTTGTGCTTGCCGTCAGCGCCTGCCTCGGCGGGCAGCACGTCAAGACGCACCACGGTATCCTTGGGCCCGCGTATCAGGTCCACCGCATCGTCGATGCGCCAGCCCATGATGTCGGTGATCGGACCGTCCTTGCCCTGCCCGACACCGGCAATGCAATCCCCGCTTTTCAATTCGCCGGATAGCGCTGCAGGGCCGCCTGCCAGCACTTCCTTGATTGTCGTACATTCATCCCTGGTAAACAGCACCGCACCAATACCGGTCAGCGACAGCTTCATCGAAATATCGAAATCCTCGGACTGGCGCACGCCAAAATAATTGGTATGCGGATCGACAGCCATCGCATAGGCGTTCATGAAACGCTGGAATACGTCTTCACTTTTGACACTGGACACGCTTTTCAGGACATTGGCATAGCGCTTGTCCAGTATTTCGACGATACTTTTACTGTCCTTGCCGGCAAGTTTGAGGCGCAGCCAGTCGTTCTTGACACGCTTGCGCCACAAGTCATTCATCTCATCTTCGGATTGCGGCCATGGCGCATCCTTGCGGCTGATCTGGTAGCTTTCCTCTTTCCTGAAATCAAAACCTTTTTTCAGCAGGGTGCGGGCATAACTGTAGTGTTCGGCGATGCGCTGCAGGTAAAGATTGTAGATGGCAAAAGGGATGCTGAGATCCTGTTTGAGGATGGCATCGTCAAGCCGGGTTCGCGCACCGGCGAAATGATCGATATCGGCCTGCAGGAAAACCATCTTGTTGTCATCCAGCACTTTCAGATAGTTGTCGAATATTTTCGCGGACAGCTTGTCATCCAGCGCCTCGTGCTCGTATTGATAACGGCTCAGAATTTTGGCGGACAGGAGCGCGGCCTGGGTCTCCTGTTTCTCCGGTGCAAGCTGTACGAGCGCCTGCGCTGCGCCGGGTGCGACCAGCGCAAACGCCAGCAATATCCATAGAAACTTATTTTTCATTCGTATATCCGGAAAGTCATGGTACGGAACTATAGTTGATTTTCAGATGCGGCACTTACAGGGCCGGTTAGCCGATTCTTTCTTCCAGCATGCGCAAACCATTTTCAACGTACTCGATTTCTTCTGCATCCAGTGGCACGGTCATTCTCATGGCAATGAAAAATCCCTGCACCTGCCCGAACAACTGACGGTTGCCGGCGACGTCTTCCCTGTTGGACAGGATTTCCATTTTCGCCGTGCTGAACAACTCATCAAACACTTCAATCATATCTTCCTTGTCTGCCACTTGCTTCTCCATAAATATTCTTGCCGGGGAAATATATCAGAACCCGGCAGGATAGCATCCAAATACCTGCCAAATGGGAAGCCCGGCGATGCCGGGCTTCCCTTTACGGCACCCGGCTTTATTCCTCAAACCATATCATGCCGGCTCGTGACTAGCGGCGATCGTGGTCACGATCTTCGCGCCTGTCTTGCTTTGGTCCACGGTCCCGCTGTTCGTAATAACGCCGCGTCTCCGACTCCCGCGGCTGATAGCGGTACTGTTTCGATTCGATCTGACGCTGCTGCTCCAATTGTTGCGGATAACGCTTGCCGGAATAGTGCTGCTGATAGGTCGGCAACGGCGCGCGGTGCGGGACTGAATTCCGGTCCCATTTATCCCATCCTTTGCGCTGCTGCTCCCAGTCGCGCCCCCAGTGATCGTCCCAGCGTGGCGCCTGGTCGCGGTGCCAGCCGTGGAAATACGGCGGCGGCCTGTGATAATAGCGCACCGGGACGCGCAGCAGATACACAGGCACGTATACGGGCGCTACCATTTGCCATGGCCCGTTGTACCAACTGCTCACGTACCAGTTGTCTCCCTGCAGCACCCAGTACGCACCATCGTAAAAGAAAAAATTCAGTTGCACGTAGGGATCGTAATAAACGGGATAACCCGGTATCGGAACGAGTCTTGGGTACGCCGGCATGTTGATGCCGATGCTGAGCCCGGGAACACTGATTCCGACACCGACGCTCACATCGGCACGGGCTGCGTTTATGGGAAAAAGCAGTGCCAGGAATACAATTAACAGATTGCGCATTTTTCCGCCCTCCATCCAGGTAACAACCATCGCGGTGATGGTCGCGCAAATGAATTGCATACCCAAATCGGACAAAAGACAAGTACAGAATTGTACGTAATTGTACAGGCGCGAAGTGCGGAATTCGGGTCGGGCTTTGCATTTGACACATATTGATGGGGAAGCCAAATCGTCGGCCCTAAGCCTGCCCCTTGCGAGTAAACTTCGCTCCAGTATTTGCCCTTCCGCAGCACCCGCAAGGGGTACGCCAGTGGGTGCCCCGCCGCTGCGCGGCGACCCTTCCGCAGCACCCGCAAGGGGTACGCCGGTGGGTGCCCCGCCGCTGCGCGGCGACCCTTCCGCAGGCTCAGGACAGGCTTCGCCAACTGGTTCTCGATCTGCGCCCGAGATAATTTGGGACGTAGCCCATATTCGGGCCCCTCACCAGCCACCTCCGCCGCCGCCACCCCCGCCGCCGCCGGAAGAACCCCCACCCCCACCGCCGCTCGACGAGCCCGGTGCGGTCGATGATGAAGAGATCGCGCTGGTCAGGGCGCCGCCCATCGAGCCGGTGAAAGCGCCGACGTTGGCCACATTCCAGGATGGGCCGTAATACCAGGCCGGGTGATAGCGCTGCCCGTCCGGGCCGAGGCTGAGGAACACCGAGGAGAATTTTTCCGCCCAGTGCTGCTCCACATCGAGCGCCATCGCATAGGGCAGCAGGCGCTCGAACAGTTCGGGTGTCTTTTCCGGCGGATGCTTGAAGTTCAGTTCATCCTTTTCCGCCACTTCGAGATACATGCGCAGGCCTTCTGCCTCGTCGAGGAATTTTCGGCCGCGCATCGTCGGTGCCCTGAGCCAGTGATAGAACGCATAGTTGATCGCCACCGCAACGACCAGGGCAACCGGCATCACCGCTCCTGCCTTGCTGTACAAGGCGATTATGCCGCCGATCTCGCCGCCGACGAAGGGCACGAAAAACAGCGTGATGAACAGTGCCCCGCCTATGCTGCCGCCCGCACGCACCAGCCGCCAGCTATTCCAGACTTGCCTGAGCAACATGATCACGCCAAACGACCATCCCGTCAGCCACACCAGCATGAACATGGCTATACCGCGCGCATCGCCAGCCGGCAGCGACAACGCCATGGCCAGCAGTGTCAGGATCGTCAGCAGGACAGCCGGAATCATCCAGGCCGTGTTGGTCAGGAAATAGGTCTTTTCGTAGTCATTCTTCAGCGACTGCTTGTGTTTTTCGATCAGCAAACGAATGGTGCTGTGGTTCTCCTGCTTCAGCTCCAGTGTACGGTGTGACGTCAGGGTATCGAGAATGGCGCGCTCGCCGGGGGCCAATTCCGTGGCCGTCTTGTTGGTGCGCGCGAGCGTATAGACATCCTCATCCTCGCTGATCTCCACCAGCCCTTTCACCGCAAGATTCACGATGGCCGCGGCAAAGACCTTGTTGTCGTAGCCCATGCGATAGACATAGCGCATCGCCGCGGGCGAGGCCTTGGCCGGCGGTTCGTAACGCGGGATGATCACCCCGGCCTCGGGATCGCGCCCCACCCGCGACCAGATCCACACGTAGTAGCCCAGCATCAGGGCCAGCCCGAGCAGACCCAGCAAGGCAGACTGGTTGTCCTTCAGGAAATAGCGCACCTGCTGCCCGGTGCTGGGCGCGGTGACAAAGCCCTTGGGCCACATGGTCACGATGGTCAGCCCTTCATGTGGACGCAATGGCCGCGTGGTCTCGAAATAAGCCAGGCCGTCGGCATCCACTTCGGCGCGGTAATTCCTGCCCTTGGCGCCGGCGTAACCGGTGTAGGCCTCCTGGGTGATGTCATCAGGCGGCACACCCGGCAACTCCACCCAGGCACGCGCCGTATCGATCGGGAACGACCAGCCGTTGCCGGTGACATTCCAGTAGAGTTCGTCATGATCCTTGAAGAAACCGAGCTGACGGTCGGTGCGGTAGCGCAAGGTGTAGCGGTAGATTCCCGGCTTGAGGAAACGGTTCTTGTTGCCGATATAGACCCGCACTCCGTTGCCGAGACTCTGGGTGTGATAATCCTCGTGCCGGCCATCGCGCAACACCTGCTGCACCTCGAAGCCGACGTGGTAGCGGTTACCGAAGCGGTCCTTGTAGTCCGTGGGAAAATCGCGATAGATGCCGCGCCTGATCTCGCGCCCCTCGGCCCGCACCTTGATGGTTTCTTCCACGATCATCGAGGCATCGGCCTGAACCGAGATCATGCTGTCGAACGACAGGATGCGTTCATCCGCATGAGCCGCGCCGACCCAGCAGGCAAAGCAAACCAGCAGGACTCTCGCCAGCGTCATCCTAATTGTCCATGCCAAGCTCAGCCGGCTGGCTCTCGGCCGCATCGTCAAGCTGGAAATATTCCGCGTAGCGATACCCGAACAGGCGGGCGATCAACAAGTCGGGAAAGGAATCGATGCGGGTGTTGAGGTTGCGCACAGCACCGTTGTAATAGCGGCGCGCATACTGGATGTTATTTTCGACGCTGCTGATCTCGCGCTGCAGCTCCAGGAAATTCGTGTTCGCCTTGAGATCTGGATAGCGCTCCGCCAGCGCGATCAGGTGGCGCACCTCCCCGCCCAGGCGGGATTCCAGGTCGCCCTTTTGCGAGATCGCACCAGCCTGTTCACTCCGGGTGCGCAGCGATACCACCATTTCCAGCGTCGCCCGCTCATAACCCGCGTATTGCTTCACCACCTCCACCAGCCTGGGAATCAGGTCGTGGCGACGCTTGAGCTGCACCGAGATATCGCTCCAGCCCGCCGACACGCGGTTTCTGTCGCGCACCAGCAGGTTGTAGAGCACCACGGCCCACGCGCCCAGGACCAGCAAGACAAGGATCAATAGATTTGACATGAATGACGACCCGGAGCCCAAGCGAGATCATGAAAATAACGGGACGCAATCATCATGGCGTCATCTTCCCCGGAAGTAAAGCTGCCCTGACAGAAAGCAGGCAGACTGGATGCCGGCCCTTCGCCCAGGGCGAACGGAGCTTACGCTTTATCAAGGCGCCGCCCCACCAGCTGTCTGCCACTCATATCTCAGTGGCTCGTGTCGTATTGCGTCCCGACTCTTTAGCTTGGTAAAGCATTTTGTCGGCAACCCGGGATAGTTGCTCCAGCGTCACCTCATCGGGTCGCGCAGTGGTGGCGACGCCGACACTGACGGTGACATGCGGGGCAACCACCGAATGCTCGTGTGAAATTGCCAGGTCGGCAACTGCAGCGTGAAACTGCTGCGCCATCTGCATGGCACCCTCTCTGTGGGTGCCGGACAGGATGGCGGCGAATTCTTCTCCGCCATACCGGGCCAGCATGTCTCCGGGACGATGGATACAGCCACTGATCGCCTTGGCAATGCGTGTCAGGCATTCGTCTCCGGCACCGTGCCCGTAGTTGTCGTTGTATTGCTTGAACTGGTCGATATCGATCATGATCAGGGAAACAGGCAATTTTTCCCGCTGGCAACGCCGCCACTCTTCGGCACATGCCAGATCATAGGCGCGGCGATTCGCCACACCGGTAAGCGGATCCCTCGAAGCCAGGTTTTCGAGCATGTCGTTCTGTCGCTTGAGCCGCAGGTGGACACCGACCCGCGCTTTGACTACGGCACTGTTGAAAGGCTTGGGAATGTAATCGACTGCGCCGAGCGCAAATCCCATGGTTTCGTTTTCGGCATCGCCCATGACTGAAATAAAGATGATCGGGA